>ENA-OQKK01000162-OQKK01000162.1-human-gut-metagenome-genome-assembly--contig:-NODE-162-length-22870-cov-2.645297_pt1 | contig 22870 bp, 18 predicted proteins | sample MGYA00242648_ERZ504797 | MGnify/ENA primary metagenome ERZ504797 (study PRJEB26092, sample SAMD00036412) | human gut metagenome | host: Homo sapiens | study: EMG produced TPA metagenomics assembly of... | reverse complement strand
TCTCTGGTGGAAAGGTTCCGACACCGCTGACGAATATGGATGACCTTCTGGCGGTCATCGAGGGCTTTGCCGCTCCCCTTCAGGGACAGTTCGTGGGCTGCGCCATCGCTATGCCGGGCCGCATCGATACCAGAAACGGCATCGCCCATACCGGTGGAATGCTCAGTGCCTTTATGTGGGAGCAGCCCTTTGCTGCGCAGGTAGAGGCACGGCTGGGCGTGCCGGTGACCATCGCCAACGATGGCAAGTGTGCCGCAGCAGCGGAGGGTTGGACCGGTGCGCTGGCCGGTGTGGAAAATGGTCTTGTGCTGGTGCTGGGCACCGGCATCGGCGGCGGCATCATCCTGAACGGGAAGGTGCTGATGGGCGCTCACGCTGCCGCAGGCGAGGTTAGCGGCCTTGTCTCGGATATTTCAAAGATGGCCGACGATGATTTCAATTTGACCTCGGTAGAGCGGTATTCCGAAGCACCCCTCTGGGCGGGAATGGCCTCGGCAAGTGGCCTGATCTTCGAGTATGCCCGGCAGAAGCATCTGCCGACGGGCAGCCCCATGCCCACCGGGGAAGAAATCTTTGCGGCTTACAATGCCGGGGAGCCGGAAGCGCAGAAGGCCCTCAAGATCTTTGCCCGGCGGGTGGCCGTTGGCATCCTGAGCCTGCAGCATGTGCTGGATGTGGAAAAGGTGGCCATCGGCGGCGGTATCAGCGCAGCGGAGGCTCTGCTGCCTGCGATTCAGGTCGAGCTGGATTGGCTGTTTGAGCGCTGCACAGTCATGCCGGCGGTCAAGCCGGAGCTGGTGCGCTGCCGCTATGGCAACGATGCCAACCTGATCGGTGCCCTGAAGCTGTTCTTTGAACAGAACCCCGCCTGAACCAGAACAAAATAGGATAGGAGTAGAAACTTATGAGCGTTTTCCGTGATGATTTCCTGTGGGGCGGTGCCTGTGCAGCCAACCAGTTCGAGGGCGCATGGGACGTGGATGGCAAAGGCCCCAGTATCCCTGACCTGTGCACCAATGGCTCTCACACCAGCCCGAAATGGGTGACGACTGCTGTCCGCTCCGACCGGCTGTATCCCAGCCATGAGGCCATCGACTTCTACCACCACTACGAGGAGGACATTGCTCTCTTCGCCGAGATGGGCTTCAAGACCTTCCGCACCTCTATCAACTGGACCCGCATTTTCCCCACCGGCATGGAGACCGAGCCGAACGAGAAGGGCCTTGAATTCTATGACAAGGTCTTTGACTGCTGCAAGAAGCACGGCATCGAGCCGCTGGTCACCATCAGCCACTACGAGCTGCCCTATGCGCTGGTGGAAAAATACAACGGCTGGGCCAGCCGGGAACTCATCGAGTTCTATATGAACTACTGCAAGGCTATTTTTGAGCGGTACAAGGATAAGGTCAAGTACTGGCTGACCTTCAACGAGATCAACTGCGGCACCATGCCCATGGGCGCGATCCTGGAAACAGGCACCATCCGGGGCTTTGAAGGCCCTACCGACAAGGTGCCGGACAACAAGCAGGAGCGTTTTCAGGCGCTGCATCACCAGTTTGTGGCCAGTGCAGAGGCTGTCCGGTATGCCCACGACCACTACCCTCAGTTCAAGATGGGCTGCATGATCTGCTTTATCACCAGCTACGCACTGACCTGCGACCCGGCCGACGAGATCGCCAACCAGAAGGCCATGCAGATCAGCAACTGGTTCTGCTCTGATATGCATGTCCGCGGCGAGTATCCTTCTTACATGAAGCGCTATTTTGCCGAGAATAACATCACCATCCGGCAGGAGCCGGAGGATGCTGCCATCCTGAAGGCCGGTACTGTCGATTTCTACACCTTCAGCTACTATATGTCTAACTGCATCACCACCCACAAGGATGCCGATGATGTGGGCGGCAACATCATTGCTGGTAAGAAGAATCCTTACCTGAAAGCCTCTGACTGGGGCTGGCAGATCGATCCCGTTGGTCTGCGCTACACCCTCAACGAGATCTACGACCGCTACCGCATTCCCCTGATGGTGGTGGAAAACGGCCTGGGCGCTTACGACAAGAAGGATGCCGACGGAAAAATCCATGACAGCTACCGCATCGACTACCTGCGGGCACACATCGAGCAGATGGCTGAGGCTGTAAAGGACGGTGTAGACCTGATGGGCTACACCCCCTGGGGCTGCATCGATCTGGTGAGTGCCTCCACCGGTGAGATGGCAAAGCGATATGGATTTATCTACGTCAACAAGTTTGACGACGGCACGGGGGATCTGAGCCGCGAAAAGAAGGACAGCTTCTACTGGTATCAGAAGGTCATTGCCACCAACGGCGAAGATTTAGGATAACAAAAACAGACCTCCGGGTGCCATGTTTGCAGTACCGGGGGTCTGTCTTTTTGAAAGAAGGAGGTCATTTATGGAAAAGGCATTTTGCTGTGCGCCGGATTTCCCGGTGGTTCAGACAAATTACGGTCCGGTGCGGGGATATCGCTTCCGGGAGATCAGCAGCTTCAAAGGCATCCCGTATGGGCGGGCGGTGCGCTTCCATGCACCCCAGCCGCCCCAGCCTTGGGCAGAGCCGCTGGACGCTTCCAGTTACGGCTGCGTCTGCCCTCTGCTGAGCATCGACAAGCCCGGCGGCGAACTGCGTGTGCCCCACCGCTACTGGGTGCAGGATGAGGACTGCCTGAACCTGAACATCTGGACCCCGGCCTGCGATGCCCAAAAGCGGCCGGTGATGGTCTGGCTCCATGGCGGCGGATTTTTTTGCCGGCTCGTCCATTGAGCAGGTGGCCTACGAGGGCGGAAACATGGCGCGGGAAGGGGACTGCGTGGTGGTGTCACTGAACCACCGGCTGAACATCCTGGGCTACTTGGATCTCTCCGATTTTGGGGAGGAGTACGCAAACTCCGGCAATGCGGGTGGGGATGATATCATCCTGGCACTGCGGTGGGTGCGGGACAATATTGCAGCGTTTGGCGGCGATCCCGGCTGCGTGACGGTATTCGGCCAGTCCGGCGGCGGTGCCAAAGTGACAACGCTGCTGCAGACCCCGGCAGCAGATGGCCTGTACCACAGGGCGATGATAATGAGTGGTGTGCTGGAAGGTTTGCTGAACGACAGTGTCGGCAGCGGCAGGGACTGCGTGCAGGCACTGATGCAGGAGCTTGGCGTGCAGACAGCACAGCAGCTGGAAACTGTGCCCTACCACCAGCTGGCGCAGGCTTACCGGAACGTCAGCCCGGCTCTGAAAGCAAAAGGTCGCGAACGTGGGCCAAAGTCCCCACCCGAACCGCTTCTATCTTGGAGATCCGCTCCAAAACGGCAGTGGGTTTCGGCCCGAGACTGCAGACGTTCCGGTGCTGATCGGTACGGTTTATTCGGAGTTCTACGGTTCTTTGATGGACTGAAAGGAGTCGGCCCGGAGGAAGCAGTGGGCCTGTCTGCCGCAGAGACCCTGCGGGAGCAGTTCCGCACAGCCTACCCGCACCGCCCGGAGGAAGACCTGCTGCTGGCAGATACCAGCTTCCGCGCCCCCACGATCAAATATGTCCGGGAGCGTGCCAAGGCGGGCGGAAAGGTGTACAGTTATCTGTTTGATCAGGACTTCCCTCTGATGGGAAAAAGTACCCCGTGGCACTGTGCGGATATCCCATTTGTGTTCCACAACACAGAGCTTGTGCCAGTGTGTGCCTTTGAGGGAGCAAAGCAGCTGGAAACGGAAATTTTTGGCGCTGTGATGCAGTTTGCCCGTACCGGTGCGCCGGGCTGGGCTGCCAGTACGGAGGATGTGGAACAGACCATGCTTTTCGGCCCCCAAAGCCGTCTGGTGCAGAACCACGATCACGCACTGATCGAAGCATTGGCACCCTTCACAGATTTACGGATGAAAAAAGCGACCCGGGCAGGCGGACAGATCCAGCATTAAAAAGCGCTGTTCAATACGCGGGAATTCCGGGAAACAGAAAGCAGAACAGGCATCCTGCGTTACCGTTTGGCGGTATCGGACAGGATGCCTGTTCTGCTATGATGATCTTCATTGCATTTTCTATATCCGCAACAGCCTGACGAGATTTCTGGCAGAGTTCATAGCAGATAAAAACAGCGTGCAGCTTTTCTGCATTTTTGCTTGCTGCCTTATCTGTGCGGAATGGATGCCGCACGCGGCATTCAAGGGTCAAACCGGTCTGCATTCTGTAATTGCCACTTGACCCAACCCGTGGTATAATGAAAGAATCGAATACTATGGGAACAAAGGACAGGGGTCAGAACAGAAAATGGCAAAACGAAAGCGAAAAACAACTGCAAAGCGCGCGTCTGCACGCAGAAAAAGCCGGGCCGAGGAGCGGATGCCGGCGGGGCTGGGCACCCTGTTTGTGGGGCTGCTGCTCATCGTGCTGGCGTTCGTGGAGGGGGACTCCGTCTGGAAGAGCGCCCATCAGATTTTATTCGGGCTGTTCGGCTGCGGCAGCTTTGTGCTGGGTGCGGCGGTGTGCTATCTGGCCATTCTCTACACCCGGGGGCAGGACCTGCTGATGCAGGTGTTCAAGCTGCTGCTGGGGCTGATCTTTGCCAGCGGCACGGTCATCGTGTTTTCGGATATCCCCGCCGATCTGACCGCTGCCCAGATGATCGCTGCCTGCTACCAGAACGGCGCAAACGCCTGGCTGGGCGGCGGCGTGCTGGGCACTCTGCTGGGCGGCAACCTGCTCCTGCTCTGCGGGCGGCCTGCGGCCAATCTGGTCATGGCGGTGCTGGCCCTGTGTGCCAGCCTGTATATCTTTGATATCACCCCTGCCGAGTGCTGGCAGTGGCTCTGCAATGTGGGCGGCGTGTGCACGAAAAAGGCGTGGCGGTCTATGAACAGAACGCCGCCCGCCGTGCTGAGCGCCTTGCGGCCCGGCAGGCGGAAGAGGAGTACTGCACCGAGGAGCCTGCGGGCGATTACGATGACAGTTCCGATGAGGAAGATGCGCCCGGCGGCATTCCGGTGCCCGGGTGGCTGTCCGGCGTGTTCAGCTGGGGCCACAAGGTGACCAAGGAGATGGAAGGCGAAGCGGAACCTGCTCCCGTGGACGATTCTCTGGGCTACGAACCGCCTGCGCCGGTGGAGCCGGAACCGGCTCCCGCCCAGCCTGCCCCAGCCTTTGAGCCGGTCAAGGTGACCTCCAACCATCCCCGCGCGGCGTTTGATATTGATCTTGGGCCGGATACCTCTGTTTCCGAGGGCGGCAGCGAGCCCATTGAGCCCATCATCATCGGGCCGGGCGGCACCTTTGGGCAGGACCCGCTCCAAAAGGCCCCGCCCCGGGCCATCGTCAAACCGGTGGTGCCGGATGCCGTGGAGACTGCCGCCGAGGATTTCTTCGCGCCCGCCGGATCGTCTGCTCCGGCCCCGGTGGTGAACCCCACCGTGCCGCCTGCGGCCCCGGAAGCCCCTGCGGCTGCACCGGCAGAGCCCGTGCAGCCTGAGATGCCGGTGTTCCAGACCCCCACCCTGCCCACTACGGACGAGCCGGTGGTGCCGGTGCGGGTCAGCGCGGAAAACGCGGTGGCCATGCGCAGTGAGCCGGACGAGGACGGCTGGATCAGCATTACTAGCGAACCGGTGGAGGAAAAAGACCTGAACACGCTGGTGGCGGCTGCCATGGAAAAACCCGCCGCAGGCGAGCAGGCTGCCGCCACCGCCCCGGCCGAGGAGCCGGAGGTGGTGGAGACCTTCCAGTATCAGTACCCCAGCATCGAGCTGTTTGAAAAGTCTGCCGAGGAGGGTGACCCCGGTGCCCAGGACGAGCTGAAGGCCAACGCCCAGAAGCTGGTGGATACGCTGGAAAGCTTCGGCGTGCGCACCCGGGTGCTGGATATCTCGCGGGGACCCTCCGTTACCCGGTATGAGGTCCAGCCCATGGCGGGCGTGAAGATCAGCCGCATCACCTCGCTGGCCGATGATATCGCCCTGAACCTTGCCGTGGCCGATGTCCGCATGGAAGCACCCATCCCCGGCAAGCCTGCCGTGGGCATCGAGGTGCCCAACCACAAAAAGACCCCCGTTTTTATCCGCAGTGTCTTTGAAAGCCAGGCCTTCCTGCGGATGACTTCGCCCTTGGGCGTGGCGCTGGGCAAGGACATTGCCGGTGTGGCCCAGGTGGCCGATCTGTGCAAGATGCCCCATCTGCTCATCGCGGGCAGCACCGGCAGCGGTAAATCTGTTTGTGTGAACAGCATCATCATCAGCATTCTGTTCCGCTCCAGCCCCGAGGACGTGAAGCTCATGCTCATTGACCCCAAGGTGGTGGAGCTGGCTGAATACAATGGCATTCCCCACCTGCTGATGCCTGTCATCACCGAGCCGAAAAAGGCAGCGGGTGCTCTGAGCAGCGCCGTGCAGGAGATGGAGCGCCGCTACCACCTGTTTGCGGAAAACAATGTCCGTGACATCAAATCCTTCAACAAGCTGGCGGCCACCGACCCATGCTGGAAAAGATGCCCTATATCGCCATCATCATCGACGAGCTGGCCGATCTGATGATGGTCGTGGGCAAGGACGTGGAGGATTCCATCTGCCGGATCGCCCAGAAGGCCCGTGCCGCCGGAATGCACCTCATCGTTGCCACCCAGCGCCCCAGCGTGGATGTCATCACTGGCCTGATCAAGGCCAACATCCCCAGCCGCATTGCCTTTGCCGTGTCCAGCCAGGTGGACAGCCGCACCATTCTGGATGGTGCCGGTGCCGAAAAACTGCTGGGCCAGGGCGATATGCTCTTTATGCCTGTGGGCGCGCCCAAGCCGGTGCGTATCCAGGGCACCTTTGTGCGGGATGAAGAGATCAGCCGCGTGCTGGACTTCATCAAGCAGAGCGCCACCGTCCAGTACGACGAGGCCATGATCGAAGCTATGGAAAAGCACGCCATTCAGGATGGCAAGAAGGGCGCATCCTCTGCAGATGCGGATGAGGAGACCGGCAGCGACCCGATGCTCAAGCAAGCCGTTGAGGTGGTCATCGATGCCGGGCAGGCATCCACCAGCCTGCTGCAGCGCCGCTGTAAGCTGGGTTATGCCCGCGCCGCCCGCATCATGGATGAGATGGAGCAGAAGGGCATCATCGGCCCCTATGAGGGTGCCAAGCCCCGCGCTGTCCTCATCAGCCGCCAGCAGTGGCTGGAGATGCAGATGAATCAGCCGGAGGAATAAGAACACAAGCAACACTTTTCTTGGCTCCCTGTCAGGGGAGCAGACAGAGAGGTTTAACCAGTGAGGAACACTATGGATAACTCTTCCCCAATCTACACCGAATTTCTTCCCATCAGCCGGGCGGACATGGAAGCCCGGGGCTGGGATCAGCTGGACTTTGTGGTGGTGGGCGGCGATGCCTACGTTGACCACCCCAGCTTTGGCACCGCCATCATCAGCCGCCTGCTGGAGGCCGAGGGCTATAAGGTCGGCGTGCTGGCCCAGCCCCGCTATTCCGACTGCGAGGACTTCAAGCGGTTCGGCAGGCCGAAGTACGGCTTTTTCATCGGCGGCGGCAACGTGGACAGCATGGTGAGCCACTACTCCGTGGCAAAAATTCCGCGTGCCGAGGACGAATACTCTCCCGGCGGCATCGGCGGCGCGCGACCTGACCGCAGCGCCACCGTTTACACCAGGCTGGCCAAGGAGGCCTACCCCGACCTGCCCGTGATCCTGGGTGGTCTGGAGGCATCTCTGCGCCGGTTTGCCCACTACGATTACTGGCTGGACACCGTTCTGCCCAGCATTGCGGAGGACTCCAGAGCCGATCTCATCAGCTTTGGCATGGGCGAGCACCAGACCGTGGAGATCGCCCGGCGGCTGGCGGCAGGGGAGCCGGTGGAGTCCATCACCGATGTGGATGGCACCTGCTACCTGACCGACTTCGACCACCTGCCCGAAAAGTATGTGGAGTGCGCCGGTTTCCGGAAAGTGGCCTCCGATAAGGTGGCCTACGCCAAAGCCTGCCGCATCCAGATGGACAATCAGGATGTGGTCAGCGGTCAGATCATTGTCCAGAAGCAGAGTGAAAAGTACCTTGTGCAGAACATCCCGGCAAAGCCGTTGGTGCGCTGGGAGCTGGACAAGGTGTATGCGCTGCCCTACACCCGCCGCTACCACCCCATCTACGAGAGCATGGGCGGCGTGCCTGCCATCCGGGAGGTGCAGTTCTCCATCATCCAGAACCGCGGCTGCTTCGGCGGCTGCAACTTCTGCGCCATCCAGCTGCATCAGGGCCGCCGGGTCACCAGCCGCAGTGCCGACAGCATCGTGGCCGAGGCCGAGCGGATGACCCACGAGCCTGATTTCAAGGGTTACATCCACGATATCGGCGGCCCCACCGCCAACTTCCGGTTCCCGTCCTGCCGGGAGCAGATGCTGCGGGGCATGTGCAATGGCGGCAAGCACTGCCTGGCCCCCACCACCTGCTCCCACATGATCGTGGATCACAGCGATTACCTCAAGATCCTGCGCCGTGTCCGGGAACTGCCCGGCGTGAAAAAGGTGTTCATCCGCAGCGGCATCCGGTTCGATTACCTGATGGCCGACCCGGACGACACCTTCTTCAAGGAGCTGGTGGAGTATCACGTCTCCGGTCAGCTGAAGGTGGCCCCGGAGCACTGCGCTCCCAATACACTGGCCTACATGGGCAAGCCGCCCATCCAGACCTTCAACAAGTTCAAGGATAAGTTCTATGAGCTGAGCAAGAAGGCGGGCAAAAAGCAGTACCTCGTGCCCTACCTGATGTCCAGCCACCCGGGCAGCACCCTGAGCGATGCCGTCTATCTGGCTGAGTATCTCTACAAAAACCACATGCGCCCCGAGCAGGTGCAGGATTTCTATCCCACCCCGGCACGGTGAGCACCTGCATGTTCTACACCGGCCTTGACCCCTACACCTCAAGCCTGTGTTTGTGGAAAAGACTGCGGAGGGAAAAGCGCTCCAGCGCGCCCTGCTCCAGTATTACGAGCCCCGCAATGCCGAAAAGGTCATCAAGGCGCTGAAAATGACCCACAGGGAGGACCTGATCCCGCTGCTGGTGCCCGCCGAGGGCCGCCGCGCGGTCCAGCGCTCTGCCCGCCGGGCCGAGCCTGCCGAGGTGACCATCCACAACGACGGCACCTATACTGTCCGCCCCAACAAGGGCAGGGGAGGCAGGGATCAGAGCCGCGGAACCGCCCCGGCCCGAACCGCAGGCGGCCGCCAGCCCAGCCCCGGCGCACGCTTTGCGCCCAACGGTACGGCACCCCGTAAGCCGAAGAATGATCAACAGAAAGAGAATACAGTGTGGAAAACTTCAAAAAAGAAAAAGTAAGCCTCTGGCGGCGCATTGCCGCTCTGGCCCTTGCGGCGGCGCTGGCCCTTGGCCTTGCCGCCTGTGATGCCTCGGCGGTGGTGCCGGGCAGCAGCACTCCTACGGTCAGCACGGTCCAGCCTGCCGGAGACGACCAGACCGCCAACTTTGAGATGCACTTCCTGGATGTGGGGCAGGCCCTGAGCGTGCTGGTGGAATGTGACGGCCAGTTCATGCTGTACGACGGCGGCAACGTGGACGACGGCAGCCTGGTGGTGTCCTACCTGCAGAAGCAGGGGGTGGAAGAGCTGCAGTATGTATTCTGCTCCCACGCCCACGAGGACCATGTAGGCGGCCTGGCGGCTGCGCTGGCCTACTTCCCGGCCAATCATGTATACAGCCCGGTGACGGAGGCCTCCACCAAGTGCTTCCGGGATTTTGTCAAGTACACCCAGCAGCAGGGCCTGCAGGTGGAACGTGCCCGCCGTCGGGCACCACCTGGCCCCTGGGCAGTGCTAGCGTGACCATGCTGGGCCCCGTGGCGCAGTACAGCGACACCAACGATACCTCCATCGTGCTGCGCATCGACTACGGTTCCACCAGCTTTCTGCTCACCGGTGACATGGAAAAGACCGCAGAGAGCGACCTTGTGGCCAGCGGTGCCAATCTGAAAGCCGATGTGCTGCAGGTGGGCCACCACGGTTCCAGCACCTCCACCGGCTACGCCTTCCTGAACGCGGTCCTGCCGGAGATGGGCATCATCTCCTGCGGGGTGAACAACAAATACGGCCACCCGCATGAGGAGACCCTGAGCATCCTGCGGGATGCGGGGGTGGATGTTTACCGTACCGACCTGCTGGGGGCCATCGTGATCGGTTCCGATGGACAGAACTATACCATCCGCACCGAGAAAACGGCCACCGATGCTGAGCTCAACCCCACCGACCCGGCGGCAGCGTCCACCGCGCAGCAGGGGTATATCGGCAACGTGAACAGCAAAAAGTTCCACCTGCCCAGCTGTGCCAACCTCCCTGCGGAGAAGAACCAGATCCTCTTCTCCAGCTACGAGGAAGCCATTGCGGCAGGGTACAGCCCGTGCTCGAGCTGCATCAAGTAAACGCATATCAAACAAGCAGCGCCCTGCCGGGGCAAACCGGCAGGGCGCTGTTGTTTTCTAGGATCATTTTTTTCGCTTCTTGAAATCGACCGGCAGCGTTGTCCACCGCTTCCGGAAGAGGTACGCCGCATCCTTGGGCTGGCGCTGGCGGGTAAAGATGCCTTTTTTGTTGCCGTCCACCCGCAGGATGCCCTCGGTGGTCTGGAAATCGGCAAAATTCCACACCAGCTCACCCTGCACGAAATCGTAGTGGTCGAACACGGCGTGGGTCATCTCCAGATATTCATTCTGGTACTCGGCACTCCACATCACGCTGGGGAGCTTGTGCGCACCGCTCAGGTTGTCGGTGCCGTACTCAGTGAAGATGAGCGGGCGGCCATGCAGGACTTTTGCCCAGCCGTCCATCTCATGGTGGAAGGCGGCTTCGGCATCTGCCAGCCCGGCCCCGCCCAGTACATACCAGCCGTAGTAGCGGTTCAGGCTGACGAAATCGGCAAAGCGCTGGCCTTTGCTGGTGTCGGGCAGGCTGGTCATCAGGACCGTATAAGTACGGGGGCGCTTCTGGGGGTCGAGGCGGCGGGCCAGCTCGAACAGGGGCTTGAAGTATTCCTCGGTGCCCGCGCTGGTGCACTGAGGCTCGTTGAGCAGGCTCCATGCGATGACCGAGGGATGGTTTTTGTCCCGGTCGATCATATCGGTCAGGGCTGCCTTGTGATTCTTGAGCAGCGCAGGCGTGGTCTCCTTCTCAAAAAAGCCCTGCTGCCTGCCGCTGCCCTGATTGGCGGCCAGGAAGTTGGCTGTGCTCTGCATAAAGCCCACGGCGGGGACTTCGTCGATGATGAGGAAGCCCTCCTCATCGGCCATCTGGTAGATCTCCTCGGCGTAGGGATAGTGGCTGGTGCGGAAGCAGTTTGCGCCGATCCACTTCATCAGCTCGAAATCCCGCTTGACGGTGGGCAGGTCGAGCCCGCGGCCCCGGATATCGGCATCCTCGTGCCGGCCAAAGCCCCGCAGATAGACCGGGCTGCCGTTGAGCAGGAAACGCCCGTGCCGGATCTCAAAGGTGCGGATGCCGATCCGGTCCAGATACTCGTCCACCACCGCGCTGCCCTCGTGGATGCGGATGACCAGATCGTAGAGATAGGCGGCGTGGACATTCCACAGCTTGGCGTTTTTGACCACCAGCGTGCCGGTGGTGCCGGAGCTTTCGGCCACCCGGGTGGTGCCGTCGTAAAGCTCCACAGTCACGGGGTGGGTGCCGTTGGTGGTCACGGTATAGTCGATCTCGGCCCCGGTCTCGGTCAGGCGGTATCGGGTGGAATAGTCCAGCACCCGCTCCTTGGGCAGGGCCATCAGCCAGGACGGGCCGGTGGATGCCGGCGTAGTTAGTAAAATCAAAGTAGGGGGCGGCGATCTTTCTGCCATCCGCAAGGGTGCGGGTGGTGCCTGCGGGCAGCATCGTCTCGCTGAGCTCGTTATTCGCCAGAACACTGAGCTTGTTGAACTGGTTGTAGCGCACGATGTTGGTCACGGTGGCATCAAAGGGCAGGAAGCCGCCCTCGTGCTGGGCCACCTCCACGCCATTGACGAAGACCCGGGCCCGGTGGGTGACCGAGCCAAACCGGAGAACGATGTCCCAGCCGCTCCATTCCGCAGGGACAAAAAAAGCTGGTCTCGTACCAGAAATCACCGCAGTATTCGCGGGAGGCCTTGTCGGTGAACAGGTCGCAGAAGGAGGCAGGCACCGGCATGGAAAGAGAGGAGGGCAGGTCCAGCGCCCATCCGGCCTCCACACCCTTGCTCTCGGGGTCGAAGCTGAAACGCCACATCCCGTCCAAGCCGATGAGACGGCGGGTGGTGGTAGCGCGGGGATACAGCAGGGAGCGGTTCATCAGGATGACCTCACATTCATCAGCCCGGCGGCATTTTGCGTGCCACAGGGGCGTTTATTGTCTTTATACCCAGTATGACAGAAATTTTATAAAAGGGATAGAAAGATTTTTGAATAAATCCAGACTTTTTTCAGGAAAACAGGCGCTGCTCTGGGCAGAATACCTATTATCTCCGTCCGGGTTTAAAAACTTCCGTAAAGAGTGCCACAAAAAGTGAATGCTGGGAAAAAGAGGAAAAAACAGAATGTGAACGAACTGTGAAAATGTACAAAAGCAATACCTTAAAATTGTACGAATTCACCTAAAAAATATTCTAACATTTTTTGATAAAAGTTTGTCATAATATTTGAGTACAAACTTGGATACAGCAGAAGGGACACTGTACCGTTTGAATTGACCACCGAAGGAGAATACAATGGCAAATGAAATGCAAAAGACCACCCCGTTTGGGATGCGGGACAAGGTCGGCTATATGTTCGGCGATTTCGCCAACGATTTTACTTTTATCCTGTCGTCCAGCTTCCTGATGAAGTTCTATACCGACGTGATGGGCGTGAGCGCCGGTGTTGTGGGCATGATCATGATGATCGCCCGCTTTGTGGATGCCTTTACCGATGTGACCATGGGCCAGATCGTGGACCGCTCCAAGCCCACCAAGGACGGCAAGTTCCGCCCCTGGCTCAAGCGGATGTGCGGCCCTGTGGCCATCGCATCCTTCCTCATCTTCCAGTCCGGTCTGGCCGGGATGTCCTACGGCTTCAAGGTGGCATGGCTCTTTGTGACCTATATCCTGTGGGGCTCTATCTTCTACACCTCCGTCAACATCCCTTACGGTTCCATGGCCTCCGCCATCTCTGCTGACCCCAAGGACCGCGCAGAGCTGTCCACCTGGCGTACCATCGGCAGCACCCTGGCCGGCCTTGTGATCGGCGTTGGCACCCCCATGGTGGCTTACGTCACCGTCAATGGTCAGACGGTCCTCTCCGGCAGCCGCATGACCATCATTGCAGGCGTTTTCTCTGTCTGCGCCATCCTCTGCTACCTGCTCTGCTTTAACCTGGTGCGTGAGCGTGTGGATGTGCCCGCCAACAACAGCAAGATGGACATTGGCAAGATGCTCAAGAGCGTGTTCACCAACCGTGCCCTGCTGGGCATCATTGCTGCCGCCCTTTTCCTGCTGCTGGCCATGCTGACCATGCAGGGCATGGCAGGCTATGTGTTCCCCAACTTCTACGGCAGCGCCGCCGCCCAGTCTACCGCTTCTCTGCTGAGCAGCGTGCTGATCCTGCTCGTCTGTGCGCCCTTTGCCTCCAAGCTGGCCAGCCGGTTCGGTAAAAAAGAGCTGGCCACCGTATCCTGCATCGTGGCCACGGTGCTGGAGGTCATCTGCTTTGTTCTCAAGCCCGCCAATGTCTGGGTCTATGTCGGCTTCTACTGTGCCGCCTTCATCTGCCTGGGCTTCTTCAACACCATCATCTGGGCAATGATCACCGATGTCATCGATGATTCCGAGGTCCGCAACGGCATCCGTGAGGACGGCACCATCTATGCGGTCTACTCCTTTGCCCGCAAGCTGGGTCAGGCGTTCTCTTCCGGCCTGACCGGCGGCCTGCTGACCATGATCGGTTACAGCGCTGCCACTGCCTTTGACCCGGAGGTCACCATGGGCATCTTCAACATCTCCTGTATTGCCCCCGCCATCGGCTTTGTGGCCGTGGCCCTGAGCCTGTTCTTCATCTACCCCCTGACCAAACAGAAGGTGGAGGAGAACGTGGCCGCACTGGCACAGCGCCATAATAAGTAAGGAAACGGATCAAGCCGCCCACGGGAAATTCCTGTGGGCGGCTTGTTTCTGCTTCAAAATTGATGTATACTAATATATCAAGAATGACACAATGGCACGAGCGGAACAACAGGAAAAAGGAGCGGTGTACGATGCGGGTGGATCCCTTGCAGATCCTTACAAAGCTGGCAGCGGTGCAGAATATCCCGACCCGGCGGGTCACCCCGCCCTTTGAGGGGTTGGAAGAGTTTGACTACGGCCTGCGGCGATCGCTGGACCCCCAGTTCGACTGGCAGGAGTTCGGCCAGCTGCTGCTGGACAGCACCCCTGAAAATACCCTGCTGCTGGTGGAGGGCACCTTTGAGCTGCACTTTGCCCTGTTCCGCATCCCCGATGAAAAAAACACGGTCTTTCTCATTGGACCCTGGACGGTGGGCCCCCGCACCCAGAGCGCCCGCAAATGGGTCAGGCGCTATCTGGGGGAAGCCGGAGAGGCCGCTGTGCAGGAGTACTACAACGGCGTGAAGATCCTGGAGGCCAGCGATTTCTATGGAGCTTTGCGGGTTGTGGTGGATACGATGTTCGGCTGCACTGTCCCGGTGCAGGAGCTGAAGGAATTCCTGCCCTTCCAGTTCCACCCGGATACCCGCTATTTCCACGAGCCGGAGTTCCAGAAGGAGATCCCGGTCACCATGCTGGAGCAGCGGTACGAATCAGAGAACCGCATTCTGGACGCGGTGGCCCGGGGCGATGAGGAAGCCGCCATCGAGGCCATGCACCAGCACTCCCGCTTTACCTACGGCGGTCGGTTCGAGGGGACGCTCTACCAGCAGAAGAACAAGATGATCGTGCTGAACACCCTGCTGCGCAAGGCCATTGAGCCCAGCAAGGTGCATCCCTATTATATCGATGCCATTTCCAGCAAGTACAGCCGCATCATTGAGGAAGCCAACGAGGTGCCCAACGAGATGATGTGGCAGATGACGCGGGATTACTGTGCCTATGTCCGCCGCTACTCGCTGAAGGAGTATTCGCCCGCGGTGCAGAAGGTGATGAACTACGTCAACCTGAACGTGGCCGAGCCGCTGACGCTGAAAAGTCTGGCCGCAATGTGCTTCATCAGCCCATCGTACCTGTCGGCGCTGTTCAAGCAGGAGACCGGCAGCACTCTGATCGATTATATCAACACCCAGCGCGTCAACCGCGCGGCCCAGCTGCTGGTGCAGAACAACCACACCATTGCCGCCGTGGCCGAGGAAGTGGGCATTCTGGACGTGAATTATTTTACAAAGATCTTCAAAAAGACGCTGGGAGTCACCCCCACCCGCTACCGCCGCGAACACAAAGAAAAGTGAAAAATGAAAAAAATGCCCGGTTTTTCCCGGAAATGTACGTTTTGTGCAAAACTCCCGGGAAAAGACGGGCTTTTTCTGTACAGAGAAATTTGTTGCATGAACAGAACGATGTTGTAACCATTTTGAAAGGATTTATGGATTTTTGGCATGGAATTTGGATGTATGTTGCATTTTTGACCGATTTTGTGCTTGATATCAAAAAGAATGTTGTACACAACAATATCAACTGTGAAGAATGCACAAAGAAACGGCCGGAATCTTGTGAACTTGTCCCATTGCGAACTTTTTTTCAGATGGCTATAATACAAACAGAAACCATGGAACGTACATGTAAGTATATTCCATGAAATGCTGTGATATGCGAATGAAGGAGAACAAGATTATGAAAATGATTTCCCGTCGTGACTTTATGAAGGCTTCTGCTGTTGTGGGTGCTGCCGGCGTTCTGACCGCCTGCGGCGGCTCCTCCAGCTCCACTGCTGCTTCCTCTGTCGCCGCTTCCTCTGCAGCTGCTTCTGAGGCTGCAACCGGCAGCGCAAACGTCGGTGTCTGCATCTATCAGTTCGCTGATAACTTTATGACCCTGTACCGCACCGACCTGGAAGAGTACCTGAAAGATAAGGGCTACGCCGTGACCATCGTTGACGGCAAGAACGACCAGAACACCCAGACCGAGCAGATCAACACCTTCCTGCAGCAGGGCGTTGACGTTCTGATCATCAACCCTGTTCAGACCACTTCTGCACAGACCATCGTTGATACCATTTCTCCCTCCGGCACTCCCATCGTCTTCATCAACCGTGAGCCCGAAAAGGCTGTTCTGGATTCCTACGCAGGCAAGTGCTGCTACGTTGGCGCTGACGCACGTCAGTCCGGTACTTACCAGGGCGAGCTGATCCTGGAAACCGAGACCCAGGGCGATATCAACGGCGACGGCAAGATCACCTACATCATGTGCAAGGGCGACCCCGAGAACATCGATGCTCAGTACCGCACCGAGTACTCCATCAAGGCTCTGACCGATGCCAACAAGGAAGTGGAGTGCCTGTACGAGTACCTGGACAACTGGGATCAGACCACCGCACAGCAGGACGTTGCAAACGCTCTGGCACAGTACGGCGAGAAGATCGAAGTTGTGTTCTGCAACAACGACGCAATGGCTCTGGGCGCTCTGCAGTCCATCGAGCAGGCCGGCCGTACCGTTGGCAAGGACATCTACCTGGTCGGTGTTGACGCACTGAAAGAGGCTGTCCAGAACGTTGTTGACGGCAAGATGACCGGTACCGTTCTGAACGACGACGTGGGCCAGGCTACCAAGGCTGCCGAGGCTACTCAGCTGTTTGTTGAGGGCAAGGACGTTGAGGAGTACTACTGGGTCGACTACGTCAAGGTCACTACCGAGAACGCAGCACAGTACCTCTAATTCCTGTAGCACAAAACTCACGTTTGCAAGGTACGCAGTGAGTCCTATGGCTTGGTAAAAGCTTAAAAGCGCGTGCGTGCGAGAGTTCTCTCGGGCGCACGCGCCTTCTTTTAGAAAGGACGCACCGCGCGGCCTGCAAATTGCAAGATAAGGAGGCTCTGCGGAATGTCAGAATACCGTCTGGTAATGAAAGGCGTGGTCAAGACCTTCCCCGGCGTAAAAGCGCTGGACCACGCGCAGTTGGAGCTCCGCCCCGGTAAAGTTATGGCCCTGATGGGCGAAAACGGTGCCGGTAAGTCCACCCTGATGAAGTGCATGTTCGGCATTTACAAGATGGACGAGGGCGAGATCGAATACGAGGGAGAAAAGGTCGTTGTTGCGAACCCGTTGGATGCACTGGACCGCGGCATTGCCATGGTGCATCAGGAGCTGCAGCCCATCCCGGCCCGTACCGTGGCTGAGAATATCTGGCTGGGCCGCTACCCCACCAAGAAGTATGGCCCGGTGACCACAGTGGACCATGCTAAAATGTACAAGGATACCGATGCACTGCTGAAGAAGCTGAAGCTGCAGATCAATTCCCACGCAAAGCTGGGCAGCCTGAGCATTGCCCAGATGCAGATGGTGGAAATTGCAAAGGCTGTTTCCGCAAACTGCAAGGTGCTGATCCTGGACGAGCCCACCTCGTCCCTGACCGCCAACGAAGTGGAATCGCTGTTCCGCATCATGCGTGAGCTGAAGGAGCAGGGCGTTGCACTGGTCTACATCAGCCACAAGATGGATGAGATCAAGGTCATCGCTGACGAAGTGACCATCATGCGTGACGGCCATTACATCGGCAAGTGGGACGTGGCCGATATGACCAAGGAACAGATCATCGCCAAGATGGTCGGCCGCGAACTGTCCAATCTGTTCCCGCCGCTGGAGAACCACCCCTCCGAGGAAGTGATGATGAAGGTGGAGGATTTCACCTCCATCCATCCGCGCTCCTTCCGTCACTGCAGCTTTGAGCTGAAAAAGGGCGAGATCCTGGGCGTGGCCGGTCTGGTGGGTGCACAGCGCACCGAGCTGATGGAAGGCATCTTCGGCCTGCGCGCACACACCTCCGGTAAGGTGTGGATCAAGGGTGAAGAGGTCAACATCAAGCAGCCCCGCGATGCCATTCGGAAGAGCGTGGCTCTGCTGACCGAGGACCGCCGCGCCACCGGCATCATGGGTGTGCTGAGCGTAGCCGACAACATCTCCATCGCTTCGCTGGACGCCCTGCGCAAGGGCCCCATCATGCTGGACAACAAGAAGATCCTGGATCTGGTGGCGACCAATAAGGAAAAGATGGCCATCAAGGTGCCCAGCCCCAAGACCCAGATCAAGAGCCTGTCCGGCGGCAACCAGCAGAAGGTGCTGATCGCCCGCTGGCTGGCAAATAACCCCGATGTCCTGATCCTGGACGAGCCCACCCGCGGCATCGACGTTGGTGCAAAGTACGAGATCTACTGCATCATTGCCGATCTGGCCAAGCAGGGCAAGAGCATCATTATGATCTCCTCTGAAATGAGCGAGATCATTGGCATGTCCAACCGCGTCATGGTCATGTGCGATGGCCGCATCACCGGCTTCATCGACGGCAAGGACGCGACCCAGGAGAACATCATGGAGCTGGCTACCCAGTTTGAGACCGCGCCGGAAAAGGCAGCGGTCAATCAGTAAACAAGGAGGCTGTCTATTGTGGAAGCTACCAAGAAATTAACGGGTAAATCCGTAAAGAAATGGTTGGGCAACAACGCCATTATCGTTCTGATGCTGCTCGTCTCTCTGTTCGTCGGCATCATCCATCCGAACTTTTTTGCACCTGCAAACCTGATCAACCTGTTCAAGAACGTGTCCATCCGCTACATCATCGCGCTGGGCATCTCCGGCTGTCTGATCACCACCGGCAACGACCTGTCCGCAGGCCGTCTGGCTGGTTTTGCTGCCTGCCTGGCCTGCATCTTTGCGCAGACCGAGGGCGCTGCCGGTAAGTTCTACCCCAACATGCCCACTCTGCCCACCCCTGTGGTGTTCATTCTGGTCATTGCCATCTGCGCCATCGTGGGTCTGTGCAACGGTCTGGTCGTTTCTTACCTGAAGGTCCAGCCCTTTATCGCTACTCTGGGTATGCAGCAGGTGGTCTACGGTATCTGCCTGGTCTACACCGGCGGTACCCCCATCGGCTCCCTGAACAAGAACTTCACCTCTCTGGCTTCTGATACCATCCTCGGTATCCCTGTGCTGATCGTCATCGCCCTCATCGTGCGGGCTGCTTCTGGTTCCTGTACAACAAGACCCGTCACGGCAAGTACATGTACGCCATCGGCGGCAACGAGGCTGCTGCCGAGGTGGCCGGTGTCAACGTTTACGCCACCAAGATCCGCATCTACATCCTGGCCTCCTGCATGTTCGGTCTGGCAGGCTGCCTGCTGGCTGCAAAGTCCGGCGGTGCATCCGTCAACACTGCACAGGGCTACGAGCTGGATGCCATTGCAGCTTCCACCATCGGCGGCGTTTCCACCACCGGCGGTGTCGGCACCGTGCCCGGCATTCTGGTCGGCGTTCTGGTCTTTGAGCTGATGAAGGTCGCTCTGCAGTTTATGAACGTCAACTCCTCTTACACCTATATCGTCCAGGGCCTTGTCATTATCGTGGCTGTGGCCATTGATATCCGTAAGTACCTGGCAAAGAAGTAACTCCCCATTCGCATACAGAGAAGCCCCCCGCCGGGAGAACCGGCGGGGGGCTTCTGCTGTTATTTCCCCAGCTGCCGCTGCTGCAGGCGGTACTGGCGGGGTGTCAGCCCCTCCTGCTCTCCGCGTTTTCTCGCCCACTCTCCGAAAAAAGTTGGAGAACTTTTTCTTTTTCGTTACATTGCACAAGAACTTGCCTCCTTGTTTGGCGGTTACGTTGAATTTGTGAACGTTCTTTGAATTTTGATATTTTCCTTCGATTTATTATAACATAGCTCCCGGGGAAGTGGTATACTACAAGCCAGAAACAGTGCTGTTAAGTTCGGAAAACAAAGATCGTTGAATGAGGTGTGTCTTATGAGCGTTTACGAAAAGATTTCCGGCTTTGCGGATGAGATCAGCCAGGACTTTGACCAGCAGCTCAAAACTGTGACGGATCTGGGGATGAAGTATATCTGCATCCGCAGCGCCGAGCACAAGGGCATTGCCGATTACACCCCCGAGGAGGTGCGCACGGTTCTTCTGCCGAAGCTGCGGGCCGCAGGTGTGGGCGTTTCCAGCCTGGGTACGGCCATCGGCAAGGTGGAAGTGGACGATGAAGAGGGCTTTGCCAAGCAGCTGGAGCAGCTGGAAACACTCTGCGAAACGGCCAAGCTGCTGGACTGCTCCTTCATCCGGATGTTCAGCTTCCTCATCCCCAAGGATGCCGATGCAGACAGCTATACCGATGTGGTGCTGGATAAGCTGCGTCAGTTCATCCGGATCGCGGAAAAGCATGACATTGTCCTGCTCCATGAAAATGAGAAGGGCATCTACGGAGACACCGGTGCACGCTGCAAATTGCTGTTCGACCGGCTGGCCTGCCCCCACTTCAAGGCGGCGTTCGATTTTGCCAACTTTGTTCAGTGTGAGCAGGACACCGCGGAGTGCTGGGAATTGCTCTATGACCAGATCGCTTATATCCACATCAAGGATGCTCTGCCCGGCTGCCTGCTGAATGTGCCCGCAGGCACCGGTCTTGGCAAGATCCCTGAGCTGCTTCGCCGGGCTTTCTGCGAGGAGGGCTACCACGGCTTCCTGACGCTGGAGCCCCACCTGGCAATGTTTGATTTCTTTGCACCAGGAGCAAAAGGCGGTGAGAGCCAGAAGCTCCAGTTTGAGAATAACCCGATCGTCGAGAAGATGAAGTCCGAGATGGCCGAGCCGGGCCGCCCCAAGGACGGCGCAGAAGCTTATGCCACCCAGTATCATGCACTGGTCGAGATCCTGAATCCCATTCTCAATTGATATCCACTCTCTGTTTACCCATAAACTGCCACAGCAGAAGCCCCCTGCCGGGAGAACCGGCGGGGGCTTCTGCTGTTTGCGGCAAAAAAGCTGGGCCAGATGCAGTCAGCAGCTTTTTATCTGGAATAGGGCAATATTTTGCGGCTTGTCAGTCACTGACAGGCCGCTTTTTTCTTTGTCAAAGGCAGTTTCGTGGAAATGACCGAAAGAGGATACTTGATTTGTGAACATTGACAAAAGTTTTCAAAGTACTTGATTTTAATTTAGGGGGGGGGGTATAATGAAATGACAAGAAATTCCTTTGAGAACAAAGCACTCAGCAGCCTTGCTGAGACCTGCAATGCGGAAAATGGAACCTACAGGGGAGGTGACAGTGCGGTAGGAATCTGGAGGGTTCCTTGCGGGGAATCCGTTGCAAAAATGCAAATAGCGATGAAAGGAATGAAGAAAGTTGAAACAGAAAAGTCAGAACCGGTTTTTGGCGGCCCTGCTGGCAGTGGCAATGATGCTTCAGATGCTTCCCATGCTGGCTTTTGCGGATGACGCACCCGGCACCGAAGTAGCATGGAACGAAAATAAGAATAATAAGGGCTATCCGTCTTTGGAAGCTGCTGTGATAGATGCAGATAGCGGTGATACTATCATCCTTGGCGCGGGCAATTATACACTGCACAATAAACTCAAAGACAATCAAAAGCCCAAGGGAAAAGACCTGACCTTTGTGGGGCAGGGGTCTGATAAAACGACCTGGTATATCGGTGCTAAGGTGCCGGACCCGAATCTTTTGGGCACAGAGTATAACGGCGATTACAGCTTTGATGGTGCCGGAACAGTCACCTTCAAAATATGACGCTTCGCTCCGGTGATAAAGATTATCTGGGCTTCATCCGTATTGACAATACAGTGGTGGAAGACTGCGTCATCAACGGCAAGACAGACTATTGGGGCTATACCAGTGCAGAGTTCATCAATACGACCTTCAATGCACCAGACTCTAATTATGCACTCTGGACGTATTGCTCCCCGACCATGACATTTAAAGACTGCACCTTTAATGCTGGTGCAAGTGGAAAAGTAATCAATGTTTACACGGATTACAGTGCAAAAAAATTTAGACATTACGGTTAACTTTAACAACTGCACTGTGAATTCTTACAGTTCTGGTAAGCAGGCGCTGAACATCAACGACAGCAACAGGGGCAACTGTAAGTACATCATCAATATCACCGATCCCCATGTCAAGGCTGCCCGGAGTACAACGACCTGTTCGCAGGTGTTCGGCTTTAGATGGGGCGGCAACACTGGCCGGACAGAGGTATACTGGAACAATAGTGTGGAGCCGGTCTGGAAAGAAGGCAAGATGCAGACACACTCCTATACCGATGGTGAGCATGACAAGGCCTTTACCTACACCTATTCGGATTGGACAAAGATCGACGCGCGAAATGAGTGGCGGGATGTGACGAAGACCTGCGACTACTGCCACCGGGTGTTGGAAGAACATAGGGAAGTTGCTAGTGTGTACCGCCTCCAGTACAACCTGAATGAAGGCGTTGGCGACGAAACTGCCGACTACAGCGATGCTAATTACCGTGAAAATGAGAGCGTGACGCTTGCAGCGGCTCCCACACGAGAAGGCTACCAGTTTGCTGGATGGCTGAGCCTTAAGGGTAAGCTCTATAAAGCTGAGAGTGAGCTTGTCCTGACGGGTGATGAAGTGTTTACGGCACAGTGGAAGAAGGATGAGCCTGTCGTCAATCATACCCTGACCGTGACCGGCGGCACCTTTGCTGTGAAAAACGGCGACATTGATGTGACCGATACACTGGAAACCAGCACCGATGAGGCCAGCGGCAAGCAGACCTGCCTTGTGCCGGATGGTGCAGAAGTCACCGTGACGCTGGACCAGACGAAGGTTCCCGAGGGTATGGTGTTTGATCTCTGGTCTACCGGCAATTTTGACCTGCCGCTGGATCAGGATTACAAGGCT
>ENA-OQKK01000160-OQKK01000160.1-human-gut-metagenome-genome-assembly--contig:-NODE-160-length-22979-cov-3.145501_pt1 | contig 22979 bp, 27 predicted proteins | sample MGYA00242648_ERZ504797 | MGnify/ENA primary metagenome ERZ504797 (study PRJEB26092, sample SAMD00036412) | human gut metagenome | host: Homo sapiens | study: EMG produced TPA metagenomics assembly of... | reverse complement strand
GAGGATAAAAGGCTTCTTCAATATGCTCTATAGTGAAAGGAGTCTTTTCGCCCACTAAGGTGATGATATCAAAACGTACAGGTAAATCTACTGAGAACTTGCGCAAGTATGCATCAGTTGAAGCTATAATTCTGCGAATCTTCTTATCTGTTACTGCATCTTCCGGATTACCGAATCTAGTATTCTTGCGGGTCTTTACCTCTATAACAATTAGTTCGTTCCGATATTCGGCAACAATATCCAGTTCTTTTTTTCCGCAATGCCAGTTCCGGTGGCGGATAGAATATCCTTTATCTATGAGATATGCAGCGGCCTCTTCTTCTCCCTCTTTGCCAAATTCGTTGTGTTCTGCCATTCTGTTTCTTTTTGTACAAAAATACTCTTTTTTATGCTTTGTATTTACAGAAGTAAAGCTAATTTTGCAGAGAATATGGCAAACAACGTAAAAAAGAGAGTAAAAGTACCGGCATCAACCCCTAAACGCAAGCAGCGTATGGTATGTTTGATGAGTGAAGAGGAGGTACGGATTGTGGATTGTTATCTTAAAAAGTATAAGATAACCAATAAGGCGCGTTGGTTACGCGAAACAGTATTGACTTTTATCCATCAGAAGATGGAAGAGGATTATCCTACATTGTTTAATGAACATGATATGAGAAGATAAGATGGCAGATGATACCTATTATATGAAACAAGCCTTGATGGAGGCTGTAAAAGCGGCTGAACAAGGAGAAGTTCCGGTGGGGGCGGTGGTAGTCTGTCGTGACCGCATCATTGGTCGTGGGCATAATTTGACAGAAACATTGAATGATGTTACAGCTCATGCCGAAATGCAGGCTATCACAGCTGCGGCTAATACCTTGGGCGGGAAATACCTGAATGAATGTACTTTGTATGTCACTGTGGAACCGTGTGTGATGTGTGCCGGTGCCATAGCCTGGGCACAGACAGGAAAACTTGTCTTTGGTGCTGAAGATCCCAAAAGGGGATATCAAAAATATGCCCCCGATGCCTTGCATCCAAAGACGATCGTGGTGAAAGGAATACTCGCTGATGAATGTGCCCGATTGATGAAAGATTTCTTTAAGAAAAAACGATAATTCTTATTTCACCTCTTCATAATCTACATACTCTCCCTCATCGTCATCAAAGATTTTTTTTCTGTTTCCCGATGAATGAGAATGTCTATTTGAAGAAGATGAAGAGAATTCTGCAAAGTTTTCATTCTCGTCATTCGTTTGAGTCTGGGTATATGTATTTTGTTTTTGGTGGGTAGATGTTCGATTCTGGTAGGGGGGATGTTTGCCGATCCCGAACAATACACGCAGAATGTTGCCTAATATAGTGAAGCCGATAAAAATAATCAGCAGAAAAATAATAAGTAGAAAGCCTAAAAATCCAAACATAGTAATTTCTTTTTTTATATACCACGTACAACAAGCGTGCCACGTTTATTGTTTACGCTCTTTTTTTTAGTTAAAAGAGATAGAATGATATACCACAGGATGATAGCTGCAAAACTGCTGATTTTGAAGAAAGCCAATAGGGGAATACATACAATGAGGAAAATATAGCTGACTTTGTTCTGTTTCCAAGCAAGACTCTTGAATTTTAATGAGAACATTGGAATTTCTGCCACCAGCAATAATGACATAATAACTACCAAGATGAAAAGATATGCCGCATTAAAAGAATCGGATATAAGAAAAGAATGTGCTCCTACAGTCAATGACCCCCAAAATAAAGCATTAGCCGGAGTGGGCATACCGATGAAACTACTGCTCTGGCGTGGGTCAATATTGAACTTGCCTAAACGCAAAGCTGAAAATACGGAAATAAGGAATGCGGTATAAGGCATATAATCGGCAACAGGCAATAGAAAATCAGGATAGTGTACCTCTTTAAATAAAGAAAAGACAATGGCGGAAGGAGCGAACCCAAAAGTGATGTCATCGGCCAACGAGTCTAATTCTTTTCCTAAAGGCCCTGATACTTTGAACAAACGTGCCAACATGCCATCAAAGAAATCAAATACAGCGCCTAGTATAATGAAAGAGATGGCCAAGGTATAGTTTTCGTTAAAAGCCATGACACTGGCAATACAGCCGGAGAATAAATTACAGCAAGTTACCGCGTTAGGAATGTGGCGTGTGATACAGTTTGCCATTGGTGATTTTCTTATTTTAGTTTAGCAATGACGGTTTCGTTACCTACAGTCGCTTGTCCCATCTTGACACAGACTTCGGTTCCTAGTGGGAGATAAACATCTACACGCGAACCGAATTTAATAAACCCCATGTGTTCATCAATGTAGCAATCTTCTCCTACTTCGGCATAGGTCACGATTCGACGGGCTATTGCTCCTGCTATCTGGCGCGCCATGACAGTATGTCCTTCAGGAGTTTCAATAACGACCATAGAACGTTCATTTTCCGTACTGGCTTTAGGCAGCCATGCTTTCATAAATTTACCGTTATGATGGTCTACATGTTTCACTACTCCGTCTACAGGATACCAATTGGCATGTACATTGACAATGCTCATAAAAATAGAAATCATTAACCGGCGGTCATGAAAATATTCATGTTCATCTACTTCTTCTATAACTACTATTCTTCCGTCTGCCGGGGCTACTACGATTTTTTCAGTGTCGTGCTCGAATAATCGAATGGGACAACGGAAAAAGTTAACCATTAACAGGTAAACAACGATACTTGCGGTGGCAAATATATAAAATGGAATTTTGCACTCAATTCCCCAAAACAATAGGGCATTGATACCAATTAACAGGATGGCACTGACAATTAAGATGCTTGTTCCCTCTCTATGTAGTCTTATTTTTTTTAATTTCTTCAGTCGGTTCATGATTGTATAAAACCAATTATCGTGCAAAAATAAACTTATTTTGAAAACCTTGCAAATAAAAGTTGTTAGAAATGCCTATTTCGACTTCATTTAAGATAAAAAAAGCGAATGTTGATAACTTCTTCTTTATCTTTTTGCAGGTTTTATGAAAGCAGAGTATCTTTAGACAATTTTTTAGTAGAGTAACGATTATGCAGGATTTTGTCCATTTACATGTCCATACCCAGTATTCCATCCTTGATGGCCAGGCGTCTATTCCACGTTTGGTAGACAAGGCTATGGCTGATGGAATGAAAGGTATAGCCGTAACAGACCATGGTGATATGTTCGGTATCAAGGAATTCTTCAACTATGTAAATAAGAAGAATAGCAGTACTAACAGTGAGATAAAGGATTTGAAGAAAAGAATAGCCGGACTGGAAAAAGGTACGGTGGAATGTGATAATCCCGAGACGGAACTTGTGGCATGCAAGGAAAAATTGGAAACGGCAAAGAAGAAACTGTTTAAACCGATTTTCGGTTGTGAGATGTATGTGGCGCGCCGTCGTTTATTCAACAAAGAAGGAAAACCCGATCAAAGTGGTTATCACTTGGTTGTGCTTGCTAAAAATGAAAAAGGATACCACAACCTCATAAAATTAGTATCAAAGGCATGGACGGAAGGGTTCTATATGCGTCCGCGTACTGACCGTGTGGAATTGGAAAAATACCATGAAGGGTTGATTGTCTGTACTGCGTGTATTGCCGGAGAGGTTCCTAGAAATATCATAGCTGGAAAATATGAAGAGGCTGAGGAAGCTATCCAATGGTATAAACGTGTATTCGGAGATGATTTCTATTTGGAATTGCAACGTCATAAAGCGACGGTTCCTCGTGCGAACCATGAAGCTTATAAATTGCAGCAAATTGCTAACGAAAAGCTGATAGAGTATTCTAAAAAAATTCAATGTCAAGCTGGTTTGTACCAATGACGTTCACTTTGTAGATGAAGAGAATGCTGAAGCACACGACAGGCTGATCTGTCTGAGTACAGGTAAGGATTTGGATGATCCTAACCGTATGCTCTATTCAAAGCAAGAGTGGATGAAGACACGTGCCGAGATGAATGAAGTTTTCGCTGATGTTCCCGAGGCTCTTTCAAATACGGTGGATATTTGTGATCAGGTGGAATTTTATAGTATAGATCATGCACCGATTATGCCTACTTTTGCTATTCCTGAAGATTTTGGAACAGAAGAGGGATATCGGAAGAAATATACAGAAAAGGACTTGTTTGATGAGTTCACTCAAGATGAAAACGGTAACGTGGTAATGAGTGAGGAGGCCGCTAAAGCCAAAATAGAGAAACTGGGTGGCTATGACAAACTCTATCGTATTAAACTGGAAGCTGATTATCTGAAGAAATTAGCGTTGGAAGGTGCGCATAAGCGTTATGGAGAAGTATTGAGTGAGGAAGTGCAGGAACGGATCAAATTCGAACTTCATATTATGAAGACGATGGGTTTTCCCGGTTACTTCTTGATTGTGCAGGATTTTATTCGTGCCGCGCGTGAAGAATTGGATGTGTCTGTGGGACCGGGACGTGGATCGGCGGCAGGTTCTGCCGTAGCATATTGTTTGGGTATCACTAAAATAGACCCTATTGCATACGATTTGCTGTTCGAACGTTTCCTGAATCCAGACCGTATTTCTTTGCCTGATATTGATGTGGATTTTGATGATGATGGTCGTGGACGAGTATTGAATTGGGTAACTGAAAAATATGGTCAGGAAAAGGTGGCGCATATCATTACATACGGTACGATGGCAACCAAGCTGGCAATCAAGGATGTAGCCCGTGTACAGAAATTACCTTTATCGGAGTCCGACCGTTTGTGTAAGTTGGTTCCGGATAAGATTCCTGATAAAAAAATGAATTTGCCTAATGCCATAGCTTATGTTCCCGAACTACAGGCAGCGGAAGTCTCACCCGATCCTATTTTGCGTGATACGATAAAGTATGCAAAGATGTTGGAGGGGAATGTCCGTAATACAGGTGTGCATGCGTGCGGTACTATTATATGTCGAGATGATATAACGGACTGGGTGCCTGTAAGTACGGCAGATGATAAGGAAACCGGTGAAAAAATGCTGGTGACCCAGTATGAAGGTTCAGTTATTGAAGATACTGGATTGATCAAGATGGACTTTTTGGGTCTGAAGACCCTTTCTATTATCAAAGAGGCGATTGAAAATATCAAGCATAGTAAGGGGATTATCTTGGATATTGACGAGGTTGACATTTCGGATCCTCCTACTTATGCTCTTTATAGTGAAGGACGGACGATTGGTACATTCCAGTTCGAATCTGCCGGTATGCAGAAATATTTGCGGGAATTGGAACCTAGCACTTTTGAGGATTTGATTGCGATGAATGCTCTTTATCGTCCGGGACCTATGGATTACATTCCGGACTTTATCGACCGTAAGCATGGCCGTAAGCCTATTGAGTATGATATTCCTATTATGGAGAAATATTTGAAAGATACATATGGTATTACGGTATATCAGGAGCAGGTCATGCTTTTGTCACGTTTGCTGGCGGATTTTACTCGTGGCGAATCCGATGCCTTGCGTAAAGCAATGGGTAAAAAACTGAGGGACAAACTAGACCATATGAAGCCTAAGTTTATTGAAGGCGGACGGAAGAACGGTCATGATCCCAAAGTACTTGAGAAGATTTGGACGGACTGGGAAAAGTTCGCTTCTTATGCATTCAATAAATCTCATGCTACTTGTTATTCGTGGGTGGCTTATCAGACAGCTTTTCTGAAAGCAAACTATCCGGCGGAATATATGGCGGCTACGATGAGCCGGAATATTTCGAATATCACGGAAATTACTAAATTGATGGACGAGAGTAAGGCGACTGGTATCATGACCAAGGGACCTGATGTGAATGAAAGTTATCTGAAGTTTTCTGTGAATCGTAAAGGGGATATCCGTTTTGGACTGGGAGCCATTAAGGGAGTGGGGGAAAGTGCTGTGCAGTCTATCCTTGAAGAACGTGAGAGAAATGGAGAATATAAAGATATTTTCGATTTTGTACAGCGTGTAAATCTTTCGGCTTGCAATCGTAAGAATATAGAAAACTTGGCTTTGGCAGGTGCTTTTGATAGTTTCACAGGAATAAAGCGTGAAGATTTCTTTGTAAAGAACGCTAAAGATGAAACCTTTACCGAAGTTTTGGTACGTTATGGGAATAAGTATCAGATGGATAAAGCCGCAGCTGCAAATTCTTTGTTTGGAGGTGAGAATCAGGTGGATATTGCTACTCCCGAAATCATTCCGTCTCCTGCATGGGGGGATTTGGAACGTTTGAATAAGGAACGTGATTTGGTAGGTATCTATCTTTCTGCCCATCCGTTGGATGAGTATGCTGTTATATTAGAGAATGTATGCAATGTCCACATGGCGGAACTTGCCGATTTAACCCCTTTGCAGAACAGAGACTTAACCATGGGAGGGATTGTGACTGCAGTGCGTGAGGGGTATACCAAGACGGGAAAACCATACGGTATTGCTAAAGTGGAAGATTATTCGGGCTCAGCAGAATTTGCTTTCTTCGGTAATGAATGGGTAGAGAAGAAGAACTTTTTTATGACCGGTATGTTTTTATTTATGCGAGGGAAATGTCAGCCAAAACAATGGCGACAGGAAGAATGGGAGGTGAAGATAAGTACTATTGAGTTGTTACCGGAAGTAAAGGAAAAGATTATTGAGAAACTTACAGTTTCAGCTCCTTTGTCTGCATTGGATGAAGAGCTGATAACGGAGTTTTCAGCCTTAATCAAGGCACATCCCGGTAATGCAGAGCTTTATTTTCATGTGATGGATGAGGATGGGCAAATGTATGTCAATCTGATGTCACGTACTATGAAAATTTCAGTTCAAAAAGAGATCATGACTTATTTAAAGAGCCAACCACAGCTCTCTTACAAAATTAATTAGTATATTTGCGCTAACATTTTAAATAACTAAGTATAATAATTATGGCACTAGAATTAAAGATAGCAATTTTGAAGAATTGCTGGCATCAGGCAAGCCTGTAGTAGTGGACTTTTGGGCAACATGGTGTGGTCCTTGTAAAAAAATAGCTCCGGATGTTGAAGCTTTGGCAGAAGAATATAAGGATCAGGTAATAATTGGAAAGTGCGACGTGGATGATAACGACGAACTGACCGGTAAATTTGGTGTACGTAACATTCCTACTGTTCTTTTTATCAAGGACGGTGAAGTGAAAGATAAGACTGTAGGTGCAGTGACCAAAGCTCAGCTGGAAGAAAAAATAAAAGCTTTACTGTAATAAAAAGAATATTCACCCCTTTAATATATACGACTATGGGAATGGAAGACGATTTCTTATTGGAAGATGAGGATGATCAAAAAACGATAGAGTTTATCAAAAATTATCTGCCTCAGGATTTGAAAGATAAATTCACGGAGGATGATTTATATTATATCCTTGATGTGATTGTGGATTACTATACCTCCAGCGGATGCCTTGATGTACAACCTGATGAAGAGGGATACATTAACATTGATCAAGATGAAATTGTGAATTACATAGTCAAGGAAGCCAAGAAAGACGGAATGGGGCCTTATGACCCCGATGATGTATTCTTTGTAGTCCAAGGGGAAATGGAATATGGGAATTCATTGGGACAAGTGGATTAAGAAGAAAGTCTCATAATAAAATAAAAGATGCGTATCTCTATGTAGGGGATGCGCATTTTTTTATACTTGAAAACAAGGTAGTATCTACTATTAGCTCTCTTATTTCTTTTGTAAAAGAAAATAATAGAATACCTTTGTAAAAACACTCATGCTCATTTTAACTATAAAAACATTGCTTAATGGCTAAAAAGAAAAATTCCCAATTCCTGCTTGGTCTTTTGGAGGATATCATATCTTTATTGACCCCGGAAGAACAAGAAATTGCATTTGAATTGTTTAATGATGGAGCGAATCAGGTAGATGAAGAACTGTCTCATATTTATTATCATCATCAGTGTCCCGATTATAGATTGATTGCGCAGCCGATCGCATCTTATCTGATGCCTTTGTGGACGATGGATGATATGAGTAGTCTGTCACCGGCTGAAATCTACTCTTCTTGTGCTGTTATTCCACAAGAAACATTGGAACGAGATCTCCGCAATTTTATCTTTAATATCTTTGTCGTATATCGGAAAATGCCCGAAAAATGTTATTCATATAGAATGTGGTATGCATTAGGAATAATGGAGCATTTTCGTATGGAACATTGTTTGGATATTGTTTTGGAAGTGCTGCGGCAAGATTTGGATTTTTATGATTTTTATTTCGGTTATTTGTATGAAACAATGTTGTCTGCCATTACCTATCAATTGGGACAGAATCAATTAGATGTCTTGATGGACTTTATGAAAGAGCCCGGACTGCTTCCTATGTCTAAATATAGAGTGATTGAAGCTGTTGCTCATATTGTGATAACTCATCCTGATAGAAGAGAGGAAGTGATGGATTGGTTTGGTAATTTGTTGAGTTATTATTTTGATGTACTGAAAGAGCAGAAGAATGATATTTGTTCTACTTTGCTGCTTGATCATGTTACAGCTTGCATGATGGATATTCGCGGGGTAGAAACTTTACCTATTTTGCAAAAGATTTATCGGACTTATCATATTAAACCTTATGGCATTCCAAGTATTAATGAACTAAAGAAAAAAATGCCTTATGCGGAAATGCATGGGTTGGAAATGGAACGGGTAGAGGATTATTTAGTTGAAGTTTTCGAGGTTGCTACTGACGAAGAAGAAGATGAGGAGATTTATGATGATCCGCTTTATATGGAGGAGCAGCCTGCTAAAAAATTTAGAATAAAAATAGAGTTGAAAGACTCTGAACCATTAGTCTGGCGCATATTGGAGGTTCCTTCGAATATTTGTTTGGAAAGATTTTCTGAGGTGGTAGAAGTGGCAATGGGATGGGATGGTTATCATTTGCATCGTTTTATTAAGGGGAACACTTATTATCTTCCTCCCAAAGATCGGGCAGATGATTGTTTTTTTTGAAGGTGTACCCAAACAGTTTGATTCCGGTATGCTTTCTTTAGGTGAATTATTAAGTCGTAAGGGATCAAAAATTAAGTATGAATATGATTTCGGTGATAGTTGGATACATGAAATTATATTAGAATCCTGCCAGTCCTATAAGAAAGAGGAAATTCCGGTTATAGCCTTGTTGGATGGTGAAAATGCTTGTCCGCCAGAAGATTGTAATGGCATATGGGGGTATAGGAAAATGCTGAAAGCTTTAGAAAAGCCTCGCTCTAAAGCTGCGCGTGAATATAAAGAATGGTTGGGGTATAATTTTGATCCTACTGAATTTGATCTTGATGAAACTAGGGGGCTGTTGGCTGAAATTGTAGATTGATTTGGATTTTTGTTATAACAGGGGGCGGGTGGAAATCCTGCTCTTTCCTAAAAAACTTGTTTTATGTCTGTGGATAGGGGAATGTAATATCCACAGATTTTGTTCACTATGTGTTTATACGATGCCTTGTACATTCAAAAAGAAATAAATGCCTGTAGCTATCATTAATAGTCCTAATATAGCATAGAAAAGTCGTGCACGCTGACGCCCTGCATTACTGACAATGAACTGTGTGTTGTGTGCGGTAAAGAACCACTCCCAATTAAATAAGGCTGCCAGAACGGACAATAGTCCTACCAATACGAATATGGCTTGGATCAGATAATGCATTCCCATAATTTAATGAATTTGGCTGTAGGGGCAGATTTTGTTCGTCCCTACAGTGAATATTTTTCTTTTATTCAGCTTCAAAGTGCATGATGCGGCTTCCATCTTCAGATTCTTCAATCTCGACTTTTACAGCATTGCCAGGCAAAAGTTCTTCTACCAGTTCCGGCCATTCGATGAAGCAGAGGGCACCGCTATAGAAATAATCCTCATATCCCATGTCGTATACTTCGTCCAGTTTCTTGATACGATAGAAATCAAAATGGTAAATAAGTTCACCGGTTTCATCCGAACGGTATTCGTTGACAATGGCAAAAGTTGGCGAGTTGATGACATCTGTTACCCCCAGCTCTTCGCATACAGCTTTGATAAATGTTGTTTTACCGGCTCCCATCTTTCCGTAGAAAGCAAAAACGGTATTATCACCCATAGCTGCGATGAATTGTTTGGCAGCTTCGTGGATAGAGTCTAAAGAATTGATTTTAATTTCCATATCCATTGGTTTGATTGAGTTTCTTTTGTTTGCAAAGGTACATGCTTTTCCCCATTTTGCAAAAAGTATAGATGAGGATTGAAAAAAAGATTATTGCTGCACCTGAAGGAACTTGTAATTTATAAGAAATGAACAGTCCACCTAAACAACCTGCATAACCGGTGATGACGGACCACCAGATAATTTTCTTGAAACTATGGGTAAATAAATTGGCGGTCATTTGCGGTAAAGTCAGCAGGGAAATGGCAAGTACTATACCTACCATGCGGAGACATGATACGATGGTCAGTGCGATGAACATCATCAGAATATATTCAAATAAAGCTACCGGTATACGTTGGGAACGGGCAAATTCCCGGTCGAAAGCGATGCAAATGATAGGATTCAGAAATAAAGTGAAGAATAGTATCAGCAGCACGGAAAGAATGGCAAGTAACAGAATATCTGTGGGCGTAATGGTCAGAATGTTGCCGAACAGAAAGGCGGATAAATCGGGAGTGAATCCTGGAGCTAGAAAGCTAAAGATAATACCTACTGCCATACCGAAAGTCCAAAACACGGCGATAGCGGAATCTTCGCGCATATCTTTCCGTTTGCTTAACCATTCTACCCCAAAGGAAGAGAGTACGGAGAAGATTGCAGCAGATAATAGAGGAGAGATGCCTGCGTATAATCCTAGGCCGATACCTCCAAAAGAGGCGTGGGTAATTCCTCCACTGATGAATACCAAACGGCGCGTCACAATGTATGTGCCGATAATGCCACAGGCAATGCTGGCAAATAAGCTTCCTAGCAAGGCATGTTGGAAGAAAGTATAATGCAAAAGTTCTAATATATCCATATTTTTTTCAGTGGTTTTTATTCAAATGGAGACTTTGCTTGGTGTAGGCGGATTATTTGAATCTTCGTTCACCTACAATCAGGAAAAGCTCGTCTTTCAACTCGTCCGGCAGTTCTATTCCACGCAATTGCAGGCTACGGCTCCATCCGGCTACTTCATCTTCTTTACAAGTGTACATGATTTCCCGAAATTCTTCCACTTCTTCTTCATTATAACCATTTGAGGGACGGCCGCGAAAGCGGTCCAGTTCCTCGTCATCATAATATTCTATTTTTTTGCTGACAGCGGCAAGCAGGCTTTCTTTTTCACAAATTTCATGTTGCCCACAACATTCAGCGTCTGCTTCCACTATTTCGGGAGCAGCCTTCAATTCTCCGCTTTCTATCTTTTTTTGTATCTGGCGGTTGTGTAAAACTCCCACTGTCATGGCGATACCTGCCAAAATAATCAGACCAATAATAAGTATGAGCATAACTTTATACCTCCTCTATTATAAAACCAGCTTTCTTTAAATCTTCCCAATAGTAAGGATAGGATTTTGAAACGACCTGTGGATTATTAATCCGGATTTCGGGCATTACTACACAAGCCGGAGCGAATGCCATAGCCATACGGTGGTCCTCATAAGTGTCAATGGCAACATCAGCGGTCATTTCACATCGTTCACCTTCCCAAGACAGAATACGATCATCTGTTTCATGAAGTATATATCCTAGCTTTCCCATTTCTTGTATCAAGGCTGCCATACGGTCTGTTTCTTTAATCTTCAAACTTTGTAAGCCTGAGAAGCGGAAGGGAATATTCATTAACGCACAAGTGACGACAAACGTTTGTGCCAAATCCGGTTGGTTGATGAAATCATAATCCAGCCGTTCGGTTATTTTATCGGTCTTTTTCAATGTTACCGTTTTATTTCCATAAATACTTTCGATTCCTAGTAACTGGAAAATTTCAGCCACTTTACTGTCCCCTTGATAGCTTGTTTCGAATAATCCCGGTAAGATGATTTCCGCTTTGTTGGAAAGAGCGGCTATCTGATACCAATATGAAGCTGCGCTCCAATCACTTTCCACGTAGAAAGGTATGGATTGGTAGGGTTGCGGCTCAACTTTTAGTTGATATTCATTGAGCCATTTGGCTCTAGCACCAAAATCGTTCATCAGCTGCAGGGTAAGGTTGATATAAGGGCGGGATATGATTTCTCCTGTCAGTGTAAGGGTCAGTCCGTTACTTAGTATAGGGGCAATCATCAATAAGGCTGAGATATATTGAGAACTGACATTACCCGGCAGGCTGATGGTATCTTTCTGCAGTTTGTGCCCGGTGATACGCAGAGGAGGATATCCGTCATTGATTATGTATTCAATTTCTGCTCCCAGCTCACGTAAAGCATTGACCAACACCTGGATAGGACGTTGTTGCATACGTTGTGTACCAGTGATGATCCGTGTTCCCGGAGTGACGGACAAATAAGCAGTAAGAAAGCGCATGGCTGTTCCGGCTGCCATAATGTCTATGGTATTTTTGCCGTCATTTAAGGCGTGAATCATTACTTGGGTATCATCGCAGTCAGATAGGTTCTCAAGTTGGAATATTCTATTTCCCAGTGCATTGATTATCAATGCACGGTTGCTGATACTCTTGGAAGAGGGGAGCTGGATAGTTGTATGTATTTGAGCGGGTGCCGTTACTTTTATTTGCATCATACCTTATATAATATAATAATGTGTATCGGATTGCAAAGGTAGGAATATTATCTTAATACTTGAAGGTTGCTACTTAAAAAAGGAGACCGGAGAGTATAAAAAAGCCGGGAACATGGAAAGGTGGTTGTTTTGTTCCCGGCCCGGACATATAGTGAAAGTTAAGCTATAGTGATGCTTGAATCCAAATAAACATCTTGAATGGTATTTAACAATTCAATTCCGTCTTTCATTGGTTTTTGAAAGGCTTTACGTCCACTTATGAGACCCATACCTCCGGCACGTTTATTGACGATTGCTGTTATTACTGCGTCTTTTAGATCAGAACTGCCATGAGATTCACCTCCAGAGTTGATTAATCCTACACGTCCCATGTATCCATTGGCTACTTGATAGCGACAGAGGTCGATAGGATGTTCTGAAGTCAGTTCGGTATAAACTTTATCATTTGTCTTTCCGAATTTAATGGCTGTAAAACCACCGTTATTGACCGGTAATTTCTGTTTTACAATATCTGCCTTGATAGTAACTCCCAAATGATTGGCTTGTCCGGTCAAATCGGCTGCTGCATGATAATCTACACCGTCTTTTTTAAAAGCATTGTTACGTAAGTAACACCATAAAATAGTAGCCATGCCTAGTTCGTGGGCATATTCAAAAGCTTCCGCTATTTCAACCAGTTGTCTGCGGCTCTGTTCAGAACCGAAATAGATAGTGGCACCTACTGCTACAGCTCCCATATTCCAGGCTTCTTTTACAGTACCAAACATCACTTGGTCGTAAGAATTGGGATAAGTCAATAATTCATTGTGATTTAGTTTGGCAATAAAAGGAATCTTGTGGGCGTATTTGCGGGCAACGGAACCTAATACTCCGAAAGTAGAGGCTATGGCATTACAGCCCCCCTCAATAGCGAGTTTTACAATATTTTCCGGATCAAAGTAAAGTGGATTGGGGGCAAATGAGGCTCCTGCTGTATGTTCTATGCCTTGATCTACAGGAAGAATAGATACATACCCTGTATTTGCAAGTCGCCCGTGTCCTAACAGGGTTTGAATACTGCTCAGGGTACGAATATTGCGGTCTGATGATATCCAAGTATCATCAATGGTGCTTGAAGAAGGGATATGGATTAATGATTTATCTATAGTTCTACAGGTGTGCTCTAAATAAAATGCTGCTTGGTCACCCAATAAATTTGTTATTTTACTCATACTCTTTTTTCTTTAATTGATTAATAATTTTTATCCATAGTGTTTCTTTCTAGTATAAAAGCGTATGATTGCGTTTGAATGCACTATTGAAAACACTATTTTGATGTATTCTCATTCTGTGATGGAGGTTTCGGACAGCGCAGGAAAATTATTTCCTGCCACCGGGGGTGGTTTTTCCTTGATCGGCTACAGCTTCCATTAGTTTTTTTATTTTTTCCGGATCTCCCAAAAAGTAGTCTTTCTTCAAATTCAGGTCATTATCAAACTCGAATACATACGGAACAGCAGTAGGTAGATTAAGACCTACAATTTCCTCATCCGGTATATGTTTCAAATATTTAATAATTCCTCTGAGGCTGTTTCCGTGAGCTACTACCAGCAGTTCGTTTGCTGTAGCTAGATTGGGGAAGATGATGCATTTCCAATAAGGTAATATACGTTCTACTGTTTCTTTCAGAGATTCGGTACGTGGAAGATCTTTGTCAGGAACTTCTTTATAACGGGTATCTGTTTTCGGATTGCGCGGATCATCTTCCGGTAGGGCATTGGGGGCTACGTTAAAACTACGGCGCCATATCAAGACTTGTTCTTCTCCGTATTTAGAAGCTGTTTCGCTTTTGTTTAATCCTTGCAATGCGCCATAATGTTTCTCATTTAGGCGCCAACTTTTCTCTACAGGTATCCAGTCTTGATCCATTTTATCTAGGACACAGTTTAATGTTTTGACCGCACGACTTTAAAAAAGAAGTGTAAGCTTTATCAAAATGAAATCCTTTTCTTTTAAGAGTATACCTGCTTGGTTGGCATCAGCGATACCTTTTTCGGTTAAATCTACATCTGTCCATCCTGTAAAACGGTTGTCTTTGTTCCAAGTACTTTCTCCATGGCGGAGTAATACGATTCTTTTCATTTGTTCTCCTTTCTTTATTACCCGGTAATACATTTTCTGTTGGTGGCAAAATTAGTTGTAGCATACATACTTATCAATACCCATTAATTATGAATTTAACAGCGGAAGGCAAGGTTTTGTTTCTCTTTTTATTATTTTTGTACTTTGTAATTAAACACATGCCATGAAAAGAATTAAAACGGGACTAACGGGATTTATATTAGGAGATTGGTTGGGAATGCCTTACAGGGGAAAAGGAAAAGGGACATTTAAACCTATGTGGACAAAATCTTATCTTCGGGGAGACAAATGTTCAGGAAATACTTCGATGTTATTATGTGCTTTGGACAGTCGTTGTAATTTGGAACTTTATCAGCAGAATTTAAGAGATTAGTATTTTAATAGAAAGTATACAGGAGAAAACATTGAGTTTGATATTGATCAGGTGACCCAAAAAGCAATCATGAAAAATTTCAGGGGAGTGTCTTCGGATTCTAATAGCGGCAACCGTAGTTTGATGGGATGTTGTGTTTTGGCTTTTTCGCCTTTATCTAAAGAGGAGATTTTTCCTTTTATTAAGATTACTCATAATAGTCGTTATAGCTTTAAGTATACTTGGTTTTTTATTGAGTTTATTCGTTGCCTGTTAGAATATGAAGATAAAGGACAGGCATTACAGCAGGCTGAGCAGAGATGTGGTGTGGAGGTTAACAGGCAAAATCTTTGTAATGGAAGCTTTGTTGTAGATACGGTGGAGTCAGTGGTCAATTGGTTTATGGCAGGAAATAGTTATAAGGAGTGCGTATTTTCGGCTATAAACTCAGGTAAGTCAAGTGATGCGGTAGGAGCATTGACAGGTTTGCTGGCGGGAATATATTATGGATTAGAATTAAAGAATGGAGTGAAAGGGTTTGAAACAATGGAATCTTATATTGATTCATTTATCCAGTACCTTAATCATCCCACTCTTTAAATTCCAATGAAAGTTGTTCCCATTGTTTTTTTATTTCTTCTTTTTCTTCTTTTGGATTAGATACGGATAGTCCGATAAGGCGGATGGGGTGGCTTTCATAATCAATTTCTTTCAGTAATTTTTTTGCTAAAGGAAGAATTTTATCCATGCTTGTCAGTTCACTGTCTTGAGTGATGCTGCGGGTTATTTGGTTAAAGTCATGGAATTTTATTTTTAAAGTAAGTGTATTACCACTGAAATTAGTGCGTTTCAGTCTTTCTAGCAATTCGGTGACTACATGATATAGTTCAATGATGGCGGAAGAATGAAGAGAAATGTCTTTTTCCAATGTATGTTCGCATCCTACGGACTTACGGATTCTTATGGGTTCTACAGGACGGAGGTCTATGCCTCGTGCAAAATCGTAATATAGATTACCTGCTTTGCCAAACTGTCGGGTAAGCATTTCTAAAGTGCAGGCTTGTAATTGGGTACCATTATGAATACCTAATGCGTGCATTTTTTGGGCTGTGACCGGACCTACTCCCCAAAAAGATTCGATGGGAAGATGGGCGATGAAATCCAATGCTTGGTCGGGATGTATTGTACATAATCCGTCGGGTTTGCGGTAATCCGATGCTATTTTGGCTAGAAATTTGTTATAAGAGACCCCGGCTGAAGCTATCAATCCCAATTCTTTGCGGATACGCTTTTTTATATCTTTGGCTATATCTATAGCAAGTGAAAAGCCTGCTTTATTTTCAGTTACATCCAGAAAGGCTTCGTCTAGTGACAGAGGCTCTATGATATCTGTATAGGTATGAAAGATATCGTGTATCTGCCGGGATACAGCTTTATATACATTCATTCGCCCTGGAACAAAAATCAGTTCTGGGCAAAGTCTTTTAGCTTTTTGTGATGACATGGCGGAATGTACTCCGTAACGACGGGCTTCGTAACTGGCAGCAGCTACCACACCTCGTTCTTCAGCGTGTCCCACAGCAAGCGGTTTTCCACATAATTCGGGGTTGTCACGCTGTTCTACCGATGCGTAGAATGCATCCATATCGATATGTATTATTTTGCGTTCGGACATCTTCATGAAATTTGTAGAGCAAAGGTATGAAAAAGGTTTTTGGTTGATGAGTTCTTTAACAGCTTTATTTGTTATATTTTCATTAATGTTATTTCTGTATAACGAATACGAGAGAGACACATAAGAACTGCCCCTTTTATTTATCTGATGATGCGAAATTTCCGCTGGACCCCGAATATTGGTTTCGGTAAGGTAAGATCAATGTTGGGTAGTATAATAAAAAGAAGGAGTTAGTTTTCACTAAACTCCTTCATGCTCAGCTTTGTCGGGGTGACTGGATTCGAACCAGCGACCACACGCCCCCCAGACGCGTACTCTAACCGGGCTGAGCTACACCCCGTTTGTTTTGTTTAACGGGTGCAAAAGTACGTATTTTACGGGGAAATTTGCAAAATTTTCAGGCGCTTTTTTTGCTCAAAAAAAACGTTTTTTTAATTGGCTTTATTTATAAGTTTCTGTTGCTCAGTGGAATAGTTGATGGCTGTAATGGTATTAGATTTCCTTTATTTGCATTAAGTTATTTCTAAAGTTTAGGAATATGTTAGAGAATGGAAGTTTTTGGAATTCGTGGAGTTGCTATTTTTTTAACTTTTTTTTTATGAATCATTTATAAGATGTTTGTACTGTGGTCTTTTATTTTTGCACTTGATTTATTAATTTATAATTAGTTTGATATGGCAACATTCAAATTATTGCTTCATTCGGCAAATAAAAGAAAGAATGGAAGTTATCCTGTCTCGTTGCGGATAACAAAAAACATGAAGCATAAGTATATCTCTTTAGGTCTTTATGGCAAGAAAGAAGAATGGGACGAAAAAAGTGAGCGTTTCCGTTGTGACAAGCGTGTCTGTCCTAATTACAAGGAGTATAATGCGCGATTAGTCCAATTATTGGCACGTGTTCAGAATGTTGAACTTGATTTTGAGCATGATAAAATAGACTGGACTTTGAATCAGTTTGCTGATGCTTTTTTATATAAGAGTAAGCAGGGTAAGTTTCTTGATTTTGCAGTTCTCTGCATAGAGGAGATGAAAGCCACAGGACATATAGGTAATGCACACGTGTGGGAGAGGCTCCTTTATAATCTGAAGCTGTTTGATAAGAAACTTCATGTGCTCTGTTTTCAGGAGATAGATATAAAGTATGTGAATTCCTATAATCAATTCATGGAGAAGAGAGGATGGAGCGGTAATACCCGTAAACATGATATGAAAACCTTGAGTGCTATATTGAACCGTGCCATCAAAACAAAGGAATATTCAGGTAATTCTTATCCTTTCGGGAAAGACGGTTTCTGTATCTCTGCTTTGGAGGAAGAAACCCGTAAAAGGTATCTTTCACAGGAGTACTTGGACAAGCTGATGAATACTGTGTTTGCGAATAAGCCTAGAGAAGTGGCAAGGCGGCTTTTCCTGTTTTCCTATTTTTGTTATGGAATGAGCTTCATTGATATGGCATATTTGAAGCGTGATAATATAAAATCGGAAGGAGGAGGAAAATACCTTGTCTATAAGCGTCATAAGACGGAGCATAGTAAAAACGCGAGATTCATCAGAATCCCTTTGACAAATGAATTGTGCCTGCTGCTTCAGTGGTTTCGAGATAATACCTTGTTGGTAAGTGATTATTTGTTGCCTTTTGTTTCCAAGGATTATGTCGGTGAGAAGCTGTACAATCATCTTCGCAGCAGATTGGGCAGGTATAATGAGAGACTGAGAGAAATAGGAGAAGAATTGTGTTTTTCAAGAAGAATTAAACAAGTTACGTCTAGCAGGCACTCTATGGCAATGACTTTACAGAGCAGTGGCGTTCCCCGTGAAATGATTGGTCAGGTGATGGGTCATAAGGACTTGAGCACGACAAACACTTATTTGGATTAGTTTTGGAGATGCTGAAATAGAGAAAGTTACATTGAAATCATTATATAATAATAAAGAATTAAAATTATGAGAAAGAAAAAATATGAAAATTTTTATCGCGAAATTGATGATGACTAAAGATATTATTGATGCTGCCGAATTGGAGAAACACATCCGTAATGTTGTCGGCTATGATAAGTCTTCGCTTGAAAAAGAATATTTTCGGATAAATGAACTTATTGAAAATCAATATGAAAAATACGGCATAATAAATGAGGGTGATAATATAGAGGCTTTTAGAAGAGGTTATTATGCCTTGAACAAGTTGTCTGTCACTTTAGACGATATCCGTAATAAGATAAATTCGCTGGGATATGAAAAGGAGAGTGGAATTGGAATACGTATTCAGCAGGATTGGAATTATGCCGCGCATCTATTGATTGATTTGTTATATTTGGAAAATATAAATCTTCATAATTACTCATGTTTATTAAAGGATTGTCTTAAACGAACCGGCAATTCTCCCATGTATTCCTGTTATTCGGAGGAGCAATTGAAACTTGTTTATGAATATCTTTGTTCTAAATCTCTGTTTTGTAACAAAGATGAATTCAGTAATTTTTTTAAGATATTTAAATCTGAAGCTTCTGATGTAACGCATAAAATAAAAGTGAATACCTCTAGAACAGGTGCAAAGGCTCTATTGAGAGTTGCTGTCGAAGAGTTGACTAAACAATTTTCTGCTTCATTGGTTAACTTGTTTTTTGCGGATAAAGATGGTGGTGATTTGAAAATAGCCAGCCATCATAGAGCCACGGCTTATGATGATTATCGGAGGGAAATAGCTCGTATACTGTCTTAAAATAACTTCCTTGAATTAAATGCGCTTTTTTAAATCGATATATATGTTTGATATTCAGATGTATATATCGATTTTGTTTTTGCTTTGTGTCGCAAAATGAATTTGAAAAATTAATTGTAGTGCCCTTTCTTTGCATCATAATTTTAAAAAAAAGAATATGATAAAAAGAAAAAAAGCTGTTTCTACAGCAGAATCAAGTAAGGAAAAAGGCATGAGAATAAATTCAGGTGTTTCAGAAAGCATCATGATAGTGTCTGATATTATTGGTATAGACGAAGTCTGTAAAATAACAAGTCTTTCTCGCAGCACGATTTATAAAAAGACTTCTAATCACGAAATTCCTTTTTATAAATCCACTCTGAACAAAAGGTCCTTCCTGCGTTTTAGACGTTCTGAGATTCTAAATTGGATGTTGCGCCATCGTATAGGGACTATTGATGAGTTTTTGGAATCTCAGGATTGAGTTTATAATAATAAGTGAAATAATATTATTATATTAATAATAAAGGAAGAGGATACTTTTATGTATGATACAATAAAATTTGTAATAAAAGAAAGTGAATTGGATAATGCAATTTGCTTTTTAGAAGAGATTCCGTGTAGGATATCGATAAAGTCTACTTCTTCAAATAGAGTGGTAGGTTTTTTGAAGAATATGAAGATTGAAGTGCGAAATACTACTTTGATAGTGCAAGGTAGTTTGCTTAAATATTTCAAGGGTTATAATTATGCAGAGTGTTTGTCTGTATGGGATGTCAGAAAATCGATAAATAAATTGAGTAATGAGTTGAATGTTCCTATGCGACAGGCTGTAATCAATAGGATTGATATTGGTATCTGTTTTTCTATGGTTAATGTTCCTTGGGTATATTGGGATTGTCTGCTTCATAGCGATGGTTATTTCGTTCTAATATAAAACAAGAAACTTTGTATTTTGACAAGTATGATTCGCAGCTTTGCTTTTATGATAAAAAGACGGAGATGAAAAAGAATAGGGAGGTTGAGAATTTAGAATGTTTAAAAAAAATAAACGTGCTGCGATATGAGTTTCGTTTCAAAAAAGTTACATCGATTTTTGGCGGTGTAGTAAGAGGGGCTGACTTGTATAGTCCTGTTTTCTATTTGCGAGTATTGCAAAAATGGTATGATGGCTACATGATTATACAGAAAGGATTTGTATCGGAAGTTGATTTACTCAGGTTTGGTGGCAAGAAAGAGTTTCAGCGTTCTTGTGTTGCTTTAGTAATGGGTCAATTTAATCTATATGAAGTTTTGGATAGGGAATTTGCACAAGGAAAAATCAATAGTAAAAAATAAATATGATATAAAGGAGGTTATGAAAGAAGCAGAGAAATTACTACTGGATAAGGAAAACCTTTATTTCTATTTATAGATGAATTTGACTAATAAAGGTGAGTGTTTTTTTATGAGGAAATGAAAAAGTCTGTGGAAAACGTTTCTCCATATCGTTGGGAGTTATTGAATAGAATGGCTGATCGTTCTTTAAGGGTTTAAAATGTAGTTTTAACAAAGAAACAGACGCAAGATAGGTAAATAATCACTTTTTTGTAGGAAATGGAATAAAACGTAATTAAACAGGCTTTTCAGTAGTTTAATTTAATGCTTGTGAGATTTTCTATCAATGTTCATTAGAAAAAAACTTGGTGTTTCCTTTTCCTATTTCTTTTACTTAGAAAAAATTATGTAATAAATGTTTTGATAGGAATAATTTATTAAATATATTTGTATATTAATGGAATGAATCAGCGATAAACAGCGTGTTTAATACTGGTTTTAGTAAATAATAGTATACAAATATATTGATTATGGAAAAGAAGAGTAGTGGTTATCAGACTGGAATTGCGAGTGAGCATTTGGTTTTGTCTATGTTGTATCGTTTGGGTGCAAAAGCATATTTGACTTTGGGTAATGAAAAGAGTATTGACATAAGGATTACTAAGGATGACGGAAGTTGGATTTCTGTTGATGTGAAGTCTGTACGTAAGGGGAATGCTATTCCTGTAGGGAATGCAGTGGATAAGGATAATCATTATTATGTTTTTGTATTTATATTTATCCTACAGTTACCTTCGACAGTGACATTTAACTTTATATCTTACTCATTGATATCCGTATCTAACATTCTTTCCAGATGCATGGCAAGATATCCGATTTCAATGTCCGGAATCGGAAGCTTCAGGCTCTTTTCCATCTGACGGCAGATTCGCTCTGCTGCCATAAATGCTTCCGGGAACTTTACGGACATATATTCATTCAGATTCATTTTTTAATTCTCACCATGGATTGCACGTGCTACCATATAGCGCACATGATTCATCAGACGATTGTATCCGAGTGACATGACGTCGATAGAATTTCCGGTTTCTTTCTCTACAAGAGAAATACATTCGCGGACTGTTCTGGCAATCTCCATTGCCTGGGAAACATTTTCATCTACGATGGCAGCATGCACATGCAGGGCGATATAGCCAATCTCATGTTCATCTATCTCCAACTGAAGTTTTTCCTTCAGAAGTTCCTGAATACAACTGGCTACTTTATATTCTTTATAAAACATAACACGGATGTCATCAGTCAGCGGGTTGCTGATCTGCTCTCCATTCTGAATGCGGCGGATCGCAAAGTCCAGATGATCTGCCATGGTAAAAAGAATTGTCCGGTCTACTTTGCCAAATTCCTGCTCCGCCTGATTCAGCACTTCGTTTGCAAACTCCAGACAAAGTGGTGAAACCGATTTGAGGATATCTTTTGCCTCTCCTCGCTCTGTCATTTCTTTCAATGAATAAACCTTTGCTTCCGCAGTGACCGGAACAGTTTGTCCCACTTTCTTGCCAAAAGCAACTCCTTTTCCCATAACCAGACATTCCTGATTATTTTCATCCTGGATTCCCATAAAGGAATTATGATTTAAAATTTTTGCTATCCTGTACAACATCCGTATCTCTTCCCCATCCGGGTAGTTCTTACTGAAGAACCTCGATTTCGAAAAGCGGCTCTCCTGCTTTGACCTGACCCTCATTTAACAGATGGATTCTCTGGTTATCCTCCAGCTCTGTACAAAGAACCGGTGATACAATAGAAGGTGCGTTTTTGCTCAGATAATCCAGATCCAGTTTCAGCATCGGATCTCCTTTCTTCACTTCCTGCCCGCTTTCTACCAGTGCCTCAAATCCCTCACCATTCAGTTTTACAGTATCGATTCCCACATGAATCAGAAGACTGATTCCGGATTCTGTTACAAATCCAATTGCATGTTTTGTGTCAAAGACAAAGGCAACTTCTCCATCTTCAGGAGCACGTACATAAGGATCTTCCGGTGTAACTACCGCACCATCCCCCATCATCTTCTGGGCAAATGCCTCATCCGGTGCTGTAGAGAGCTCAGCCGCTACACCACGTGA
>ENA-OQKK01000159-OQKK01000159.1-human-gut-metagenome-genome-assembly--contig:-NODE-159-length-23227-cov-3.705584_pt1 | contig 23227 bp, 23 predicted proteins | sample MGYA00242648_ERZ504797 | MGnify/ENA primary metagenome ERZ504797 (study PRJEB26092, sample SAMD00036412) | human gut metagenome | host: Homo sapiens | study: EMG produced TPA metagenomics assembly of... | reverse complement strand
TTGCCTGCATACTTGATGGTTACTTTCTGGGAACTAAATCAGCTGTGCCGCAACCGCAGCAATACTCAATTTCTTTCCATCCATACGGAATTGCACTATATTTGCTTTGTACGTCTGCCATAGATGTCGGCAGTTTTTTTTGCATCCTGCATTTCCAGATATTCTTCCATAGCAGAAGCAGCATCACGGTTCTGTTCCATGCCCGGAAGTGCTGTTACCGCACCTGTCAGAATCGCAATAATATCTGCGTCACTGCCTGCATTATCTGTAATCAGGTCGAGCTTGCTATATACATGGGCAACCAAATATTCAAGCGACTGGTCAATCTTGCTCTTAGCATTTCCAGATTTGATTTCCAGATGCTCACCGTCTACATAGAACTGCGCCCCTTCGATAGCATTTTGCAATTCGCTCATGGCACTCAGCTCATATTTTCCGGCTTCGTCCTGCTGATCACTGATGATTTTCTGCACACTCTTAGGAAGCTGGCTTACATTTCTCTGTTTTACATACTTACGAATCTTCATGGCAGATTCCAGAGATTCATAATAAGGCGTATCAGCCAGAACCACGATTGCTTCGTTGCCTTTGGACTCTGCCATCAGACGGTAATCTGTTTTTTCGATGGCATCAGTAGCAACGGTCAGGAAACGCAGACGCATACCACCTGTTGCCACTCCAACTGTAATGCCGTCCACCATCTGATCGAAAGCAAAGTCATATTTTCCATAACGGAACTTCTTAGTTGTGAAAATATCACCGTAAATCATCTGGGCGATACGCTCTACGATAGATGCGGTATCCACATTGGTATCTCGGATTTCACGCTGAATGTCCTGTTCTTCATCAGTCAAGAAATTATAGGTGTCGCCGGTTCTGCCAATATAGTTCTGGCTCATCAGACGATCAAGGCATCCTCGGACAGCTTCACGCATGATAATCTTATCCACACGAATATCGTCTGCCATAAGGATAACGATATTGTCCAGATTGGAAGGAATATCATCAATATATCGAATCAAGTACAGAAGTTTCAGTACATCCACATCCTGCTGTTCGATGCCATCGCCGTTGTCGGCTGCTTTCTGGCAACGCTCGATTACCCGGCGGATAGAGCCGTCCAGGAAAGTATGTACGGTATCATAAAAACGGAAGAACGGAACAAGTGCATACTCATCCTTCTCCTGAATTTTCTGTGCAGCTTCCTGAAAACCGGAGAGCATGGAACGCTCACCGCCGGACAGGTGCTTACCAGAATTTCCGTGTTTCCGGATTTCAGCAAATACTTTCTGCATGATAATAAACTGATACGGCACGAATGGGAAGTTCTCTGTAAATTCTCTCGGACCGGAGTAGCCTTTAATGTCCAGAATAGAGCCACTGAAGCTGAATAGGTTACGAAGGACAGAATCATTCTGCTCATAAACACCTTCCAGGTCTTTGGCTGCTTCTGTTTTCTTTTTTAGAATACGCTTCTGGATAACTTCATCCACGGAGGAAGAAGATAAGCTCAGTCTTGTTTTGAAACGAGCCTGGATACGGGAGAACTCATCGGCACGAACTTTGATGATTTCATCAATGGCTTCCTGTCCGGTACAGATAACCCAGATCTTACCTTCGCACTCACTTCCGATTTTCTCGGTCAGAGACTGGAGGTTCAAAAGCATATCGGTATCCGTACCAACATACTGACCAACCTCGTCAATCATAAACAGCAGACGGAAGTTGGCAGGCTTGGTATCTACATAGGCTTTCATATCTTCCACAAGCTGTGCAATAGAAATTTCTGTTGCAGTTTTATCATTGAACCACGTCTTGGCATCGTCCTCACTCATATCCAGAACTTCCATCAGTGTCGGGATGATGAACTTTCCATTGAAAGCAAAGGCACGGCGCATTTCAAGCCAAGGCTTGCCTTTCTTTTCTTCAAAAACTCTGCGGAACTCCTCTGTCTTACCCTGCTGGTCAATATAACGCTCCATCATGGCAACTTTCAAATTTTCACCGTAAAATCCCAGATGGTTGTAGAACATCTTTGCAAAAACACGAAGTACAGCAGTCTTGTCTTTATTGCTGAAGCCTTCAATATCAATATTGAAAAGAATGGTTTCCGTCTGCCCCTTCGTGGCACGGTCGATCAGCATAAAAGTTGCCGGGTCATCCTCAAACTTTTTACGAAAACGCTCCACACTGCGAATGCCTTTTACCTCTTTATTTTCCAAAAGGTAGGAAAGCATTTTCAGGAAGTGAGATTTACCACTTCCAAAGAAACCGGAAATCCAAACACCCATATCGGCTGTCGGCTGGTCGAAAGCATCACCGTAATAGTTGAAGAACGTAATGAAATGTTTCTTCAATTCTCTGGTAATGACATATTCATTTAACTCCTGCTCGATTACATCATCAGCAGCCTGATCTACTTTAATTACACCATTGATTTTGCGGTTAATGTCATCCGCAAACATATCTCGAATCATCATGGCTTTATCCCCCCTTAATCTATGACATTGAATGCCCGGTAATAATCATTTGGTGTCAATCGATTGAACAGTTTTACATGACGACCATCAAACTCACCCGGATACATAACCAAAATCGGAACATCTGAAAAATACGGTTGCAAAGCTTCCAGTAACGTATGGATTCTCATAAACGGGAACACCTCGCCCACACCTGTCAGCATCAGCACATCACTAGGTTCGTGTGGCTCATACTGGATTTTATCAACGAACTCTCCATTGCCGATTGCGGAGTTAAGCTGCTCCAGAAGATAAGCACTTCCGTCAGCTTCTTCCATATCCGGAATCGCATCTGTGATGTCCATATCATCGCAGATAGAAAGAAATTTTTTATATAAATTACAAACAATCAAATGGCAATCTAAGGACTGATCGGTTTCCAACTGATTCACAAAATGGCGGACAACCATTTCATTCTCCGGTTCATAACAGAAGATTCTGATATTCACCTCATTGCTGAGTCCCTTTCCTTCCAGGAACTCCGGTTCCTGAATCAATGCCCGAACTTTGTCCAGGCGTTCTTTTATGTCACTCATTGGCTACCTCCTACACAAAATGCTCCACTGGAGCATTTCTTTGCACGCTTAGGCGTAAGAAAAGCAATTAAACGCTGGCAGTATCGCCGTGTCGCCATTGCTTCTGATGGCATTCTCCAAAACAGGATGCAGCCATACTGGATTCAAATGATCTGCCTTGAGATTGTCGAGATATTCTGTTTCAACAAGCACTCTGGCAATAATCTGTTTTAACTTTGTTATTGTAGTATTGCTCCAGGAAGCTACGGTATCATTCTGCTCCTGCAAGCGCATAAAAAATGTATTCAAATCTATCTTACCAAAAGACGTGTCCCTTAATCTGTACTTCTCGCCAATGACGGTCAACATAAATTCCCAGACCAGTCGACTCTGCTTCATCAATGCATACAGACAAATCTGTTTTGCCACATCCGTCGGCTGTGAAGCAATCGCAGAAACCAGAGAATCATCTTCCAGTGCATGAAGCCGTTTGATGCATGCTTTCGCCATGCGTGTGATAGATTTTTCCGTTGGGTACTGAAAAAGATTCTGCTCTACAATTTCTTTGACAATCGCATCATCAGAAAATCCTTCTGACATAAGCTTTGCAGTGGAACGCATTTCGTAAAAAAGAAACGGCTCTCTAGTCAAAGAAGCAATATAAGGATACGAATGATCCATGTCCCCGTACCTCCTTACTGCTCTTCTTTTTTATCCGGAACAAATTCCATGATATCTCCCACATCACAATTCAAAGCAGAACATATCTTTGACAGAATCTCTGTACTTACATTTTCATCTTTTGATAATCGAGACATCGTTGTTGTACTAACTCCTGTCATTGCACGCAAATCTTTCTTCATCATTTCTTTATCAATTAACAATTTCCACAATTTCTTGTAACTAACTGTCATTTTTTCACCTCAATATTATTTGCTTGAAATATCTGTTCACATGGTATTTATCACCTGTTACTTATCATCATATCATAAAAATGCGTTTCAAACAATCTAATCTATCAAAAATCGTAATTCAATTCCGAAATATCGCATTTAAAATCACGGTAAATAGTAACCCGGGTAAATAGTAACCCGAGAATCCCAATTGTAAACCAAGAATCTGCACTGAAATAATATCCGTCATCTTCCTGCACCAGACAAAACGACTGATGCCCCAGAAAGCCTGTAAAATAGCCACTTTCGGGATACACAAGACAGGACAAAAATCGACTTTCATTTTAAGAGATGAGTGCTAATTATTTTAAAGTTAATTTTTAAAACCCTTGTATTTTACAGGGTTTTCAAGTTTTATTAAATTGATTTTTGGCGTTTACTGTGCCATTTTTTCATTTCACGCTTAGCATCAAATGATACAAAAAAGCAGTCGATCCTAAATGTGAAAGACTGCTTTATATCATATTTCTTATTGCTTTGTGTGTATATTTAGCTGATTGTCTATATCCCGTCCTGCATACATTACTCTAAGTATTGTTACAACCATTCAAAAATTCCTCTCAAATCACTGTCAGCCTGTTCTGATACTTCTATCTCATATATCATAAGCCATAATCTTTGCGAATATCAGAAAAGACTTTCTTAGCATTTTTTGTCCGTCCAGCCTGCATATCCGCATATCCCTTCTCTAATTCTTCATTGAACTCTACCTCTGATAATGCGCTGATATCAACAGGTCTGGCAGATGGTATTTTTACTTCAAACGGAAGACCTCTCTGTAAGATAATCTGCATATAAAACATCTCCTTCCTGCCATATTTTTATGTTATGCAATAATCACCAGTCACTATCCCAGTCACTGCCACCTGAATCCCAGCTATCACCGGAATCCCACTCATAATCGCTGTCATAATCACTGCTCGAGCTGCCTGAGCTCTCATAATGGTCTTCATAATAGCCGCTATTTTCAAATTTGATAATCGAGCTGTCCCACACCAGATCTGAATAGTCAAAGCCATATAGAGATTTGTTATCCAAAACCTCCTGTGGAACAGCCGAGCGGCTGATTTCATTATAATCATAGCTGTCGTCATCGTATTCGAACCAGCTATAATGACTGTTTACATAGACCGTGTCATTATACTTGAAGTAATCAGTTTTGCAATAATTGTGTATAGGTGTAATGAGCACAAGTGCAATTAGAAGTACAGTAATAAAATAATGCATGGCATGGCGCATTGCACTGCCTTTTGGCTTTTTAAGCCATGCTGCGTACATTCCAAACGGCTTAAACCTTTTGTGATTTTCAATAAAGTCTGTCAGGAAAAATGTGCCTACAATACCGGCAATACCCGATATCAGCAAATCCCAGCCAATGCCCTTAAACGTATCATTGAGTGCAAATCCAACTATAATCAGGACAATGAACATAACAATGCCTATAACCATAGCAATAGATGGCTTAATGATATACTCATTTACATTTTTATATGAAAATGTATCTGAAAACATCTTCTTCGTTTCCTGAACAAAATCCTCATTCGTATGCTTCTGCTGATGCGCTTTTTGATTTAAAATCTCATCCTTTAATTTAAGATACAGCTCATTAACAGCATACGCCTCATCTGTACCCTTATATCGCACCGCACGAGTGCCGTCGGCCTTATTTTTGTAGACGATAAATTCATTTCCATCCTGATAAATACCAAATGCCCTAGGCTGTCTGTAGTCTATTCCTATAAAAAATCGTGTGATTTCATATGGTGGAAGATGTCTGTCCTCGTACCATTTTGCAAGCTCTGCTATGGTCTTCGGTGTACCGTCCTGTCCGTTCCTTTTTATTGAATTATTGCTGGCACCACAATAAGGGCACTGCTCAACAGTCTCAGGTATCATGGAACCACAGTATTCACATTTAATCTCCAATTTAATTCCCTCTGACTTTCTAAAACCTAAATTTCCATAAATATACTATCAAATATACTCCTCAAAGTCCATAATTCAGTTATTATTATTCCTAATCAAAATCTGTATGATTTTATCATAATTTTCCGGTTTATGCGGAAATGTACAGTCTGTACATACCTTAAGCGGCTTACCGTTCTTTTCGATATACCGCTTATTTCCCGGACAGTTTTTCATTTCATACAAAGGACAATAACAGAACAGACAGTTGAAGTCATCAAGTCCCTTGTGACACGGAAAATATTTGCAATCTTTGTTTTTAAAGTATTTATAAGAGTTTTCCATTTTTATTCCTTCTATATTCATATGCTTTTCTCACAAGGCTCTCTGCAAAATGCGGATTTGACGGATAATACAGGTGCGGAAATCCAAGCCAGTAATTATCATGGCTTATCACGCAGTCGTAGCTTCTGCCTGTGGCCGGCTTGGTCGCAATACAATCAGCTCCGTTATCGGTGCTGTCGTAATAATGAAATTCATGCGCCTTTATTTTTCATTTGGCGGTAGAAATTGCTATGCTTTTCCGCAAGCTCAATATATCCGAACCTGACCAGCTTTCCCTTAAAATGACACCCACCATCCAGTGCCCCCACAAGCTTAGACTTATTCATATCATTTTGTATATCTGTATTATTTCGTGTATCAGCATGTTTTTTTCTATCATTATCATCACAGATGTTACGGATATATGTGTGAAGATACATAAACCCTCCGCACTCTGCAACCGTCGGCATTCCGGCTCTAAAAGCTTTTTTATGGCATTCAGCATAGATACGTTTTTACTCAGTTCCCTTGCATACAGCTCCGGATAACCGCCTCCAAGCAGCATTGCATCACAATCCTTTGGAAGCCTGGTATCGTGAAGCGGTGAAAAATACAGTAATTGTGCTCCGCATTTTTCTAGCATTCTAAGGTTATCTTCATAGTAAAAACAAAATGCTTCGTCCATGGCAACAGCTATGTTTACGGTATTATTTTGGTCTTGAAGCCTCATCAGCTCTGCATTTTTTAAGGTTTGACGCTTATCTTTGTCTGCACTTCCGCTGTCACCAATTTCATCTGCCGCTTCTGCTATATCTATAAACAAATCCATATCTATTGTCTTTTTTAGCCTGTCGGCAGTTTCATTGAGCTGTTTTTTTATATCTGAAAGCTCATCCGGCATGACAAGCCCCAGATGTCTGCTTGAAAGCCCAATATCCTTTTGTTCCGGGAAATATCCGACTACTTTTACGGAAAGCTCCTTCTCTATCAGAGGCTTTATGATGTCATAATAGCCCTTCGACATCCGATTGAGCAGAACCCCCTTAATCAAGTGCTGAGTGTCATACTGCAAAAAACCGGCTATAAGAGCAAGCACTGACTTTCCCATGCCCTTTGCGTCCACCACGAGTATTATCGGAGTCTGCGTCACCTTTGCCAGATGGTATGACGAACCCTGCTCATATATTCCGCCAAGCCCGTCATATAATCCCATCACGCCCTCAAGCACCGCAAAATCACCATCGGCTCTTTCATCTAAGAAAAGCTGCACTGTTGTCTTTTCGTCCGTAAAAAACGTATCGAGGTTTTTGGATGGTACGCCAAGCACCTTTTTGTGAAACATTGGGTCAATATAATCAGGTCCGCACTTATATGACAATACGTTTTTTCCGCTATCCTTTAAAAGCTGCAGTAAAGCGCAGGTTATCATTGTTTTTCCACTGCCGCTTTTGGGTGCGGCTATCATAAAACGATTTATTTTCATGTATTCATCCTTTATTTCATCATATATCTTAAAATATTAGCCTTCGATGATTTATTACAGGTTGTAGCATAAAAGCCCAGGTTAAAATTCAAACGAACATATCCACACCGGATTTTCTGCCTGCATCAGATGGTAATGTCCTATCTGCTTTGAGCGGCTGACCTGCAGCTGCACGATATCCTCATTTTTCACATCATATGCCGACAATATTTCCTTTATCTCACAAATTGTTTCCATAGAAATTGCATTTATCACTATACGGATATGTGGATTTTTTACTTTAAGAGCCTCTATTATCTCCTTTAGATTGCCACTGCTGCCTCCGATAAATGCGTGTGTCGGCACCGGAAGATTGTCCATCCTGTCAGGAGCCTTTGCATTTATAACATGGATATTTTCAAGTCCATGCTTTTCTCTATTTTGTGTGATAAGCTGCACGGCATTTTCCTTCTGCTCAATGGCATAGACCTCCATATCATCGGAAAGTGATGCAGCCTCTACCGCTATTGAGCCTGTTCCGCTTCCCACATCATATAGCACTGAATCCGATTTCAAATGAAGCTTGCAGATGCTTACATGCCTTATTTCCTCTTTGGTCATCGGAACCTTTTCACGGATAAATGCTGCATCACTTAGCTGCGGTGTGACATTTTTTGCAACCGGATTGGGATTTTTTATCATGCAGATATACAATCCCTCCCTTTTAAGCTTTGTGCACTCCTGTGGCGAAAGCTGCGATATAGTTTCATCCGGATATGATAGCTGGTATCCCACAGTTACCGAGCATTTTTGTAAACCATACCTTTCGTCACTGCTTAATAGGTGTCCAAGCATATTTACATCCTTTACACCTGACATCAGCATAAACGTTTTTGCATGGTGGCCAATCCGTGATGTGATATTAGACAGCTTTACTCCGTGGATGCTGCATATATACGCATCGTTGTAGGTTTCACCGACTGCTGCCGCCATATATGACACAGATGAAATTCCAGGAAGGATTGACACATCCGCATTTAATTTTCCTTCTACAATTTCATTTTTTATCGCCAGATACAGCTTTCTGCTTCCACTGTAAAAGCCCGTATCTCCCGAGAATAATATAAGAACATTACTGATTTTTTCAGTATCTGCACAAATTTCGTATAGATAAGGAATAATCTGTTCTGCAAGATAATACGGCTTTTTGTCTATCTTCGCACTGTATTTTTCTATCATGCGGCTTGCGCCAAGTATAATATCAGCGCTTTCTATTGCATCTGAAACAGCTTTTGTCATACAAGCATCATTTCCCATTCCAATGCCGGCAAGCATGATATGAAGCTTGTTATATTTCCTATCAATATATTCACAAACAGCTTCAAATGACATTCCATCATCCTGCACGCTTTGACCCACAATATAGACCGGAATATTTTATTTTTTGCGGCAGCTATTTTCTCAATAAAGCCACCGGCCGCACCGCTTTTTTTGGTGACCAGACATCTGATGTCATACTGGTCAATAAGTGCCTCATTAAGCTGTGTGCTAAACGGTCCCTGCAATGCCAGAATGTGCTTTCCTGTAATATCATTGTGCATGCACAAGCTTATGCTCTCAAGCCCCGGAAGCACGCGCACATACAATCTTTCCCTGACGTCTGAGGTTTTACAATACACTGACAGCTCCTTGCTTCCTGTTGTGAGCAGTATATTTCCGTCTGTATTGTTAAGTGCCTTAGCACATGCTTCATTGTCCTCAAAATAGCGGATATTACCATAATCTGCTGATATATCCGTATCTCTTTTAAGACGCACATATTCGATATTTTGTGATATGCTGCTATCCGCCTGATTGTCTGTAACAGCATGTGCCTCGTTAAACGCATAAACTGCCTGCTTTATATTTTCGGTAACAATGGCTGCATACGGATGGGTGGCATCCACTATGAGCTTACATTTTTGTTCCGCAAAAAAGCTTCTCATGCCCTCGCTGTCCATACGCCCCATATGAACATGCGCGAACGGATTTTCATGCAGCACGATTTCACCGTATTCTGTTGCCACGCAAACCGTATGCTCTATGCCTCTTTCACACAGATGCTCTGATAGCTTACGTCCCTCTGTTGTTCCTGCAAAAATCAGTATTTTACTCAATCTGATATCCTCTCCTTGTGACAAGCTTTCCGTCAATTATTTGTGTACCCTCATTGCCGATAAATACCGTCGTAAACATGTTGACCTGTGCACTGCGGAGTTCACCGAGAGTACAGACCGTATAGCTTGTTCCCTCACGTCCGATATTTTCGACATAGCCGCAGGCTCTATCCGGCTCTATCGCACGAAGCAGAATATCACAGGCTCTCATCAGATAGTCCTTTCTCTTGTGACTTGACGGATTGTACAGTGCTATGACAAAATCACCCTCTGCAGCAGCCACAAGACGCTTTTCAATCTTATCCCACGGCGTGAGCAGGTCACTTAAGCTGATGGTGCAAAAATCATGGTTTAATGGTGCTCCAAGCACTGCCGCACCACTGTTTGCCGCTGTAATGCCGGGTATTACCGAAAGCTCTACGTTATCGTATTCCTGCCCAATCTCATACATAAGAGAGGCCAGTCCGTATATTCCGGCATCACCACTACATACAAGGGAGACTGTTTTGCCCTCAAGTGCCTTTTTAAAGCACAGATGACATCTTTCTTTTTCCTGACGCATTGGAGTGGTCAAAAGCTCTTTTGTCTGGAATTTTTCTCCAAGCAGCTTTATATATACGGTATATCCCACTATGACATCACTCTCTTCCAGGGCGTCAATCGCCTGCTTTGTCATCATGCTTTCAAAGCCCGGCCCCATACCTACTATGTAAATTTTATTCATATTAATCTCCATCTCTACTAATTTTATATAACCATGCAGCTATTTGCTAATTTTTTAATGATATGAGGTTCAAAAGGTATTTTGTCCCTCATTTATGATTAATCAGGATACCTTGCCGCCGCAACCGTTACCCTGTCATATTTATGTTTTTATAAATAAGTTCTCCTGCTTTATTGCATTCCCTGCTGCCTGCAAGCACTGCTGCACGCTCGCACACGTTGTCCACTCCAACATGCTCCCTGACAAACTGCGAGGCACTGAATTCTCCCTGCACCGCCATGAGCTCATCCGCGGTATAAGTGACAAATTCTATCCTGTTTCTTTCGCAAAATTCCTTTATTCCCGGTTCATCTTTTTTCACATCTATTGATGCAATCATGTCTATATCCGAAATATCTATTTGCAGCTTTAAAAGACTTTGTCTGATTGCCCTGTCAATATTTTCAAACGCTGTATCCCTTCTGCACCCAATACCAAGTACAAATTGTGTGGGTTTTAAGTAAATACTGCCATTTTTAGGGTCCTTTGCTTTTTCGCATGATACTACAATATCAGCTCCGTAAGCAGGTGGGAAGTCCACTGTTTTTATTGCATCAGCACTCATATCAGCTTCATCGAAAAATGCCTTTATAAGGCTTCTGTGCTTAGCCGGGATGTGCTCCCAGTCGACCGACATAGTAACCACTTCCCCCGCCAATACCTTTGATGATACTCCGGCGATGCCATCTTTATTGACTATTGCAAGCCTGCATTTCTTTGCAAAAACATCAACTGCAAATTTATTATTGATATCAGTAGCGGTTGTTATAACAGGTGTGGCATTCATCATTGCTGCTAATAATACAGTAAGCTCATTGGCACCTCCCACATGCCCTGAAAGAATCGGAATAACAAACTTCCCCAGCTCATCTATCACAATAACAGGACTGTCTTTAAGCTTGTTATTAACAGAAGAAGCTATAGCCCTCACTGCAATACCACATGCCCCGATAAAAATCAGAGCCTTTTTTTCACTCATCTGTGCAGCTGTCCAGTCTGATATATTTTGTGATATGTAGCCGGTATTTCTATAATTTTCATCGGTGGAATTTTTAATATTCTCATCCGATAATCTCGAGCATTTGGTAAAAACCTCCACCTCATATGCACTTTTTTTTAGCTTATGAGCTATGTCACATGACAGCCCATAGCCCTTTATTGTGAAGCTTACAATGCAAATTTTCATATTTTCAATTCCCATATATTTCCCATATTTATATATTCACGCCCTTTTTCAATCGTTATCCTTTGACTCTACTGAAGCCTTGCGATACTCTGTCGAAAAATCCGGTGCGTAAAGTCTTGATTTCTCGTAATGCCGGTGAGCTATGACATCCCCCACAAGCACAATCGCTGTCTTTGTGATATTGTGCTCTCTCGCAGTCCGCTCCAGTGTAGCGACAGTGCACACGTATGCCTCCTCCTGTGGCCAGGTTGCCTTATATACAATTGCAGCAGGTGTATCTGCCGCATATCCTCCCTCAATAAGGCTTTCCGTAAGCTTTTCTAAAAGCCCGGTGCTTAAGTAAATCGCCATGGAAGCGTGGTGTGCGGCAAAGCTTGCTATGCTCTCCTTAGGCGGCACCTTCGTGCGCCCCTCCATGCGTGTGATGATGAGCGACTGGGAAATACCGGGGAGCGTATACTCAATGTTGAGCGATGCAGCAGCGCCAAAGCACGCGCTCACGCCCGGACAGCTCTCATATGGTATTAAAAGAGTATCAAGCTCATCCATCTGCTCGCGCACTGCGCCGTATATGCTTGGCTCTCCCGTGTGCAGGCGCACAGTAATTTTTCCGTCTGCCTCAGCAGCTTTCATGACTGCGATGACCTCATCCAGTGTCATTTTTGCACTGTTATATATTTCACAACTCTCCCTTGCATAGTCCAAAAGCTCTGGATTAACAAGCGAGCCCGCATAAATTATCACATCTGCCTTTTGTAAAAGACGCATTCCGCGTACTGTTATTAAATCTGCTGCGCCTGTTCCTGCGCCAACAAAGTAAACCATTTTTCTGCCTTTCTGCTTTTTGCAAGCTCACCAAATTCGTTTGAATACATGATACAGTCTATCTCAAGTCTGCCCTTTGCCCTCTTTTCCAGATAAAAGCATATGCGCTCCATCGCATAATCCATTACCTCATACAGCCTGCCGCTTTCCTTAAGTGCCGCCAGGGCCTCCTCTGTCGTAAGGCTGTCCATAATGCGCTTTATGTATTCGGGCGCTACACCGCACTTAAACGCAAATGCCGTCAAAAGCTCTATCCTGCAGTCTGCCTCCCTCGAATGAGTGTTCATGATGCCTCCTGCTACCTTTATGAGCTTTCCTATATGTCCTGTCAAAAGCATCCTCTTAAAGCCCATATCTGCTGCCATATCAATTGTTTCACCGATAAAGTTGGAGCATTTGACACTCCTGTCCAGATCATAGCCATAGCTTTCCTTCATAAAGTCAAGACCGTAATTTCCCGGCGCAACCGCCACATAATCATATCCAAACGAATATCTCTGCCTAAGCTCCACCCTTATCGTATCAATAAGAGCCTGTGAACTCATGGGCTCAACAATACCGCTCGTGCCGAGAATTGATATACCGCCAACTATCCCAAGCCTAGGATTAAAGGTCCTTTCTGCAAGCTCCTTTCCCTTTGGAACCGAGATTGTGATGTCAAGTGTCCCCTTAAAATCCAAAAGCTCACAGACCTCCCTTACCTCTTTTTCTATCATCTCACGCGGCACATGATTGATAGCCGCGTTTCCGACAGGCTGGTCTAATCCGGGTTTGGTGACTCTTCCCACTCCGTCACCACCGTCTATATTTATGATAACCAAATCCTGCTTTTTTTTGCATAACGCACAGGTATCGGAATGCAAAATCCGTACAGAAGCATATATATAAGCTCCGGTGGTCACATCCGGGTCATCCCCTCCGTCTTTTATCACGGCGCAGCTTACCTCATTTTCACTTCTTTTTATGTCGGTGATATCAGCCGTGTAAGCTATTCCCTTAGGTGTCTGAATCGTTATTTTGTTTTTAGCCTTTCCGGTTAAAAGCATATATGCCGCCGTCCTTTGAGGCTGCCGCAGCACAGCTTCCTGTGGTAAATCCGTATCTCATAATCACTAAATTTCCTCATGCATCAGCCCCTATCAACCAGACTGTAAATCAGCGCATTGCATATGGCAGCCGCAATATTGCTGCCGCCCTTTCGTCCGACATTTACTATGTATGGCACTCCGGTCTCCATAATAAGCTCCTTAGCTGCCTCCACATTGACAAAGCCCACCGGCACACCGATTACAAATGCAGGCTTATATATTCCTTTTTCTATCATATCGTACAGCTCTATAAGCGCTGTCGGTGCATTTCCTATCGCAAAAATCACAGGCTTATCTATCCTTGATGCAAACTCCATGCTTACTGCCGCGCGCGTTGTCTTTTTCTCCTTTGCAATAAGAGCAACCTCATCATCAGCCATAAAGCAGTGCGCCTGTCCGCCGAATTTTGCCAGATATTTTTTATTTATGCCTGAAAGAGCCATGTTGGTATCGGTCACTATATCAGCGCCCTCTGATATCAGCCTTTTTGCAATAGCAACGGCGTCCTTAGAGTATTTAAGCGTCTGTATATAATCAAAATCTGCACTCGTGTGTATGACTCTTTTTGTTATCATCTCCTGATCAGCAGGCAGCGTAATCTGCATTTCAGACAGCTCATGTGAAATTATCTCAAAGCTCCTCTTTTCAATCTCCATCGGCTCTAACTGTTTAATTTTTTTCAATACACTCACCTATCACTTTCAATAATCTTACATTTTCATCAAATGTCTTTACTGCCACACGAAAATACCCTTGTGAAAGCCCCACATAGTTGGAGCAGTCCCGTATCAGTATTCCCTTATTAAGCAGTATATCATATAATGGAAGCTTGCTGTAAAACAGTATGAAATCAGCATCACTTTTATATACCTTAAACCCAAGCTTTTTTAGTCCATCTGACAGCAGCCTTCTTTGTCTGCTCACATACGATGCCGTTTCTTTAATATACTCTGATTCCCTAATGCATGCCTCTCCTGCCATCTGTGCCAGGACAGACACGTTCCACTCCGGCAGATTTCTTTGAACCTTTTGTCTTACTGCCTCATTTTTACTGAGCATATATCCAAGCCTTACTCCCGGAATAGCAAAAAGCTTGGTAAAGGCTCTTACAACAATCAGATTGTCATAGTCACATAAAAGTGACAAAACAGAATAATTTTTTTCACAAAAGCCCATGAAGCATTCATCTGCCACCACATAAATATACTTTTCTTTGCAATGCCCTATTATTTGCTTCATGAAAGTGCTGTCTGCAAGATACCCTGTCGGATTGTTTGGATTTGCGATAAAAAATATATCTGTATCATCTGTAAGCATATCCATTAAAGCATCCAGCCGTGCAGCAGGAGAAAAATCACTCTGCTCATCCAGCAGGAAATATCCGATATCACAGCCGACTGCACGAAGCACATGCTCATAACCGAAAAAGCCCGGGGCCGGAAGCACTGCTTTTTTGGGCTTTATGGCATGAGCTATCGCCATAAAAAGCTCTGAGGCTCCGTTTCCTGGAATTACATCCTCGCTTTGTATGCTGCAGCCTTGCTGTGTGAAATACTCTGATATCGCTTTTTTAAGGCCACTGCATGCCATGTCGGGATATCTGTCTGCATACGAAAGTGCATCACTCATAGCATCTTTAACAGAATGTGGTATGCCAAGAGGATTGATATTTACCGAAAAATCCATATTTACTTTATTGTTGTATATGTCACCGCCATGGATGCTTTTCATTCAATTCCTCCATCAATTCTTACATCAATTCTTCCATATTCAAAGCAATATTAAAACAAGACTCATAACCGCCACAGATAAAAGCTCACACAAAAACGCAGTAATATACATCAGCCTGTTTGCACGCTTTATATCCTCGTACTCTATCTCACGCAGACCGTCTCCTATGTATTTTTTCTTCACAAGCTTGCCAAAATACACTGCATCACCCGCCAGCTGCACCCTTAAAGCTCCCGCACATACGGACTCTGTCTGGGCTGAGTTGGGGCTTGCGTGATTGAAACGATCTCTTTTAAAGATGTGGTATGCATTTTTGCCATCAAACTGCCTGCCACCGATAAATGCCGCAGCAATCATCAGATATGCACTGATTCTTGCCGGTATGAAATTGACCACATCATCAAGCCTTGCCGCAAATCTGCCAAAATACATATATTTATCATTTTTGTAGCCAAGCATCGAATCCATCGTATTCACAGCCTTGTATACAAAGCCAAGCACCGGCCCACCGATTGCCGTGTAAAGCATAGGTGCAATCACTCCGTCAGATGTATTTTCAGCTATCGTCTCAACTGCCGCCCTTGTGACACCTGCCGCATCAAGCACAGATGTATCTCTGCCAACAATCATGGAAACAGCCCTTCTTCCTGCATCAACTCCATCTGTCCTTAGCGCATCGTACACCCTCATGCTCTCCACACGAAGACACTTTGTGGCAAGAATCTGCCACGTCATGACAGCCTCTGCTATTACCCCGGCATATAAATTTATACTGTATGCTGCCACAATAATAATTACCGATATTGCAAAAGTTGCAAAAATTACAGTAAAAACAAGAAGCATGCCTCTTTTATATTTTATTAGATTTAATTTTTTTCTAGAGCTATTATATCCGGCATCACAATTAAGCCTCTTATCGAGAAAAGAAATGAGTGAGCCGATAAGCCTGACCGGATGCGGTATAAAATGCGGATCTCCTATTAATAAATCAAGCACAAAGCCTGCTATAAATGCAAAAATATGATAACACATATGTTAGTCCTTCTTAAATAAATCATAGCGATATGGGCACTATTTCATTAAACACAATCTCATTGCCCTCAACCGCCACCTCACACGAGTAGCCACAGCCGTTTTTTACCTGATAATCATAGTAATCCATATCACAGTAATGGCTCATTATCGCCATGATAGTCCCTCCATGCACAAAAAATACTATTTGTATCTCTTTATCAAGCATAGACCTCTTAAGCTCTAATGCCTGTGTGAGCGCCCTCTCAAAGCCACATATACTTCTTTTGCAAAACTCTTTTCTGCTCTCTCCGTTTGGAAAGGCAAGTGTTCCACCACTGTCAATCCACGCCTGATATGAGTCCCTGAAACGGATATCTGTGCTAAGTTCCTTATAGTTTTTTAGCTCCCATTCACCGAAATCCATCTCTGCAAACTCTTTTACGGTATGAATTTTATGGTGCTGTGCGACCGGCAAAATAATCTCTGCCGTCTGTTTACAGCGCCTCATTGGGCTGGTAATAATTATCTGCTCCTTTAAGCTATTTTCCTCCAAAGCCTTGTATACACCATTATTTAGCGCATTTTCTATTTCAAAAACTCCGGCTTCATCGAGCAGCTCATCTGTCCTGCCCAGATATCTGTGCTCTCTGTTTGAGACAGTGCAGCCGTGTCTTATAAATATACAGTTTATTTTATTTTCTGACCGATTCCACATATTACGCGAACTACCTCGTCTGCTTTTTTTGCAAGCAGTATCTCTGCTCTGCCTGTCTGCTCCCTGTACTCTCTCTCAAACGCATCAAGAGGAACTATGCCGTTTCCAATCTCATCAGCAATTACTATTGTATCCTTATTTTCCTCTGCAAATTGCATAAATTTCAAAATATATTCCTGCAGTGGAAGATTTTTCTCAAGCACAGCCCTGATAAAATAATGGAATTTATCTATTATGAGTATACTCTCATCATCGACGGCAAAATCCCATGGCCATTCCATGTTTGATGCCTTATCATTGCAGGCATTATCTTTTAGAAAAAAGCAGTCATACACATCATATTTTTCTGTTTTTTCTATCATATTTTCGAGCACATAATCAAGCTTTCCCTGTGCCACTCCGCCTATCACAAGCTTCATATTTTCTCCAATTCCAAAGTTTAAAATTCATAGTACAACTTTTATCAAAATACTTATCCGTACCATTCCTATATTCAAAACAAATATACTAAATAATAAAAGAGACACCACCCAGTGCCACTGCCATGGCGCACTCACATATACACACAAAATACCCTGCCGTATCGCCTGTGATGCCGCCAAGCTCCTTTTTTGTTTTCACATAATAATACCAAAAGCTAAGTGCTGCCGCAATGATCATAGCCACCGCATAAGGCAGTGACACAATGAGTAAAACAGCTATACACAGTGCAAGCTGGATGTATAGTGCTGCCCTCACTATCGTTCTGTGTGCAGTGTCCGCAAACATAAATAACAGTCCATCGCTTTTTGCCGATTTAAATGACACAACAGCTATTCCGCTTAAGCATCTTGCGATGAAAAAGCCTGCACAAAAAACAATAAATGCTTTATCATCCATTATCTGAGAAAAAGCTCCCATGAATAATAATCCGTAGGCTGCAAGCATTATAACGGCAAATGCTCCTATATGTGAATCCTTAAGTATTGCAAGCTTTTCCTCCCGCGGTTTGTATGAATGAAATGCATCCATTGTATCCATAAAACCATCTATATGAAAGCCTCCCGTAACCGCTATCGGAATGAGTGCGCCTATGCATACATAGCAGATATCCGCTACTCCAAAATGAGAGTATATATATCTCCAAAGCATAAGAAGCAGTCCAATCACAGCTCCTATCCACGGAAAGAATACCAGCATGTACTTCATGTCATCATCATTCCATTTAAATTGTGGCATAGGTATCTTTGAATACATGGAAAAGATACTATGCACGACCTTATTAACTTCATAATACACTTAACCTCCACACTGCTTCACTTAACCGTCACCGGAATGCCTGCAACCACCTCAACGACACGTTCTGCCATCGCAGCAAGCCCTCTGTTTACAATACCCATTGCCTTTATGTAATTCATCGTTGATTCATCATAGCAGACTCCGTCTTCAAATACATTGTTTGTCACAATTACAAGCTCCGCAACATTTTCACTTAAGATACTTACCTCTTTTAACACCTTTTTACTCACACGGCTGATTTGAGCGGTATCATAATCCTTCATATTTTCAGGGGCGTCCAAAGCCTCTTTTTCAGCTTCGGCAGCCTGTATACCGGAAGCATCTACAGGTGGAAACATCTCATTTGCAACAAGGTTTGACATACACTCAAGCAGTGCTAACCGCCCGGTTTTTAAACTGCTTTCTGATTGCAGCTTAGAAACAGCATTTTGGATATCCCGAGGCTGCTCGATGGTAATAAACCCTTTTCCGGCACGAAGTCTTCTGTGCCTGTCTATCTTCCGCTGTCCCTCATCATCAAATACCTGCATGGTGGCAATGTAATATTTTTCTTTGTATCTCTTTTCATTTGACGCGTGACAAATATACTTTTCTGCATATGCTGATTTGCCACTGCCGCTGCCGCCTGTTATAAGTGTAATCATCTATACGTACCTCTCATACTGTGATACCGAGATATCATCGAAGGTTGTCCGGCCTTTGTATACGCTAAGTGCCATATCCAAAAGCGCAAACATCATCACGGCACCTGTTCCCTCTCCAAGCGCAAGAGATGCTCTTATGACAGGCTTTACGGAAAGTGCCTCACACAAAAGCGCCACGGCAGGCTCCCTGCCCTCATGTGATGGAATGATAAAATCAGTAACTCCGGAAAGAAGCCTTCCTGCTGCCAACGCAGAAACCATGCTTATCACTCCGTCGAGCACAACAGGAATATGGTATAATGCACCGCCTATACACACTCCGACAAGTCCTGCAATATCAAGTCCTCCGACTGTCATAAGTATCTCAAAGGTGTCCTTATTATATAAATCATACTTTTCTATTGCGCTTTCAATTACACGGATTTTTTTCTCAAGCCCACTGTCGTTTAGGCCTGCTCCTCTTCCTGTCACTGTGGCCACATCGCACCTTAGCATGGCGGCTGCCATTGCCGCGCTTGTGGTGGTGTTTCCTATACCCATCTCACCGGTTGCAATAATTCTGCAGCTGTCTGCCTTACACCCACGCACTATTTCTATACCTGCTACAATCGCTTCAAGTGTCTCAGCCCTTGTCATGGCAGGCTCTTTTGCAAAGTTTCTCGTGCCCATGCGCACCTTTCTTTGAAGCAGCCCTTTAACACTCTCGTCACTGTTTATTCCTATATCCACAGGAATTGTATCAGCCCCTGCAGTCATTGCCATGCGTCCGACAGATGAAGCCTTTCTTGCCATGGATTTTGCAACTGCAAGTGTCACATCCTGTCCGGACTGGCTGATGCCCTCAGCAACCACACCATTATCCGCACACATAATTATGACCGCCTTTTTTGAAATATCTATATTTTCATCTCCCAAAACAGCGCCGATTTTGGCCGTTAATAGCTCAAAATCACCCATGCCGTCGAGCGGCTTTGCCACGGAATCCCAGTTTGAACGGATTTTTTTGTACATTTTTTGCATCAGGTGGCGTTATTTTTAATTTTTCAATTCTTCAACTGTAAAATGGTCAGAAATAATACTATTTTCAATCATATTTTGCCTCACGAAGCATGCCGTACACTGCATCCATATCCAGATACTCTCTCAGTGTATCCGCAAGCCTGTCATACTGTTTTTCCTTGAAGCTCTTATAGCTTACAATAGCGCTGTCATTCACATCAATGCCCTTTTTATCGGCAATATAATCCACTATCACTCTGGCGGCCTCTGCAGTATCAAAAATGCCGTGGATGTATGAGCCATACACATTTCTGCCATCAGATATGACATTATTTAACTCATTTTTCCTGTCAGCACAAGCCCCCTGCTCCTCTGAAGCTGCGCTATATGCGCTCTTACCCATATGTATCTCATAGCCCAGAAAGTGACAGCCTGAAAGCCTGCTCAATACACCATCTACATGTGCTATTTCACCGCTTGTCTGAAGCCGTGTCTTGCTGTCTTTTAGAACGGTATCTATAGGAAGAAGCTCCATGCCACGCATATATCCGCCCTCCTCAACACCGTCAGGGTCGGCTATTGAAGCCCCAAGCATCTGATAGCCTCCGCATATTCCAAAAACAGGTATCTCACAGGAGAGCTTTTTGACAGCTGCCTCAAGTCCGTTTTGTCTCATCCACAAAAGATCCCCCATCGTATTCTTGCTTCCCGGCAAAAATACTATATCCGGATGACGCAGCTCATTTACTGTTGACACATAACGCACAGTCACCTCGGACATCTGCTCAAAGACGTTGAAATCCGTGAAATTTGATATTCTCGGATATCTGATGACCGCTATATCAATAAGCCCATCTGTCTTTTTGTCAAAGCGCTCTGTCAGGCTGTCCTCATCCTCAAGCTGTACATCCATATATGGCACCACTCCGGTGACAGGCACCCCGCCTCTCTCCTCAAGCATCTGTATCCCGGGGTCAAGGATCGTCTTGTCTCCACGGAATTTATTGATAATAAGCCCGCAGACACGATTCTTTTCCTCATCGGTTAAAAGCATAAGTGTGCCAAGCAGCTGCGCAAAAACGCCACCTCTGTCGATATCACCCACGAGCAGCACCGGTGCATCAACCATATGCGCAAGCCCCATGTTTACAATATCATTTTCCTTCAGATTTATCTCAGCCGGGCTTCCCGCACCCTCAATCACTATGATATCCGCATATTCCTCAAGCTTTTTAAATGCCTTTTTTATATCCGGTATCAGAGTTTTCTTGTATGCAAAATACTCTCTCGCCGGCATGTTCTTAAGCACCCTTCCGTTTACAATCACCTGTGAGCCTGTATTATTTGTGGGCTTTAAAAGAATAGGATTCATGCACACCATAGGCTTAATGCCTGCTGCCTCAGCCTGCATCACCTGGGCCCGTCCCATCTCAAGTCCTTCGTCTGTTATATAAGAGTTGAGCGCCATGTTCTGTGATTTGAACGGTGCCACCCTGTATCCGTCCTGTCTGAAAATACGGCACAAGCCCGCGACAAGAAAGCTCTTGCCTGAATTGGACATTGTACCCTGTACCATAATTACCTTTGCCATATCTATACCTGCTGTCTGAATTTATGTGGTAGTCTGTTGCTTTATCATGAATATTAAACTGTAATGTAAACAGTAACTTCCTTAAAGCTGTGCCAATTGTTCCTCATGAAAAGGAATTTTTATAATTTTTCCTGTAGAGACTGCATACTCATAAAGTCTGCTGTTAAACTGCTCATACGTGCCAAACTCTGTTCTGTCACATATGACACTCTCGCATGCATCAATAAGTTCCTTTGCCTTTTCAATAAGGGCATCGTCTACAGGCTCAAAGCTTCTTGCGCTGACAATCTCAGCAGAAAGTGCCTTCGCCGCAGGATAATCCAGATCATTTTCATAGATGATTCCTGTCGCAAACGGGATACCCTTTCGCTGTAAGCTCCTGAAGCTTTTTCTGCCCAGGCCCCCTCCTGCTATGACAAATACCCTCGCCATTCCATCCGGTTTTTCCAGCTCTAAATCCTCTCCTGTTTCGTCAAAGCTTCCTGCCGTAATTCCAAAAAGCCCTGAAACATATTGGTCAGTAAATACCTCCTCGGGAGTTCCGTATCTGTCCACATATCTGCCATCTATACACAAAATATGGTCTGACACACGCTTTGCCATATCAAGCTCATGGAGCGACATGATAACCGTAAGATTCTTCTGTCTTTTTAGCCTTTGGAGTATTGATAAAAACTCAAGCTTGTACTTTATATCAAGATATGAGGTAGGCTCGTCTAACACTATAATCTCCGGCTGCTGACATATAGCCCGTGACAGCATGACGCGCTGCCTTTGACCATCGCTTATCTTTGTAAAATCCTTATCTTTTATCTGTGATACATTGACCAGCTCCATCGCCTCATCCACAGCCTTTTTGTCCTCATCCGAAAGTACTCCGAACCGGCCTGTGTATGGATATCTGCCGGTCGCAACCACATCATAGCAGGTCATAAGCTCCGTCTTTAGCTTATCGGTAAGCACAACAGCCATTTTCTTTGCAAATTCATTGCCATTCATCGTCACTACATCACTTTTATCAAGATATATCGTACCGCTCACAAGCGAAAGCTGTCTTGCAATACTTTTTAAAATAGTCGATTTACCGGCACCGTTTGGTCCGATTAATGTGAGAATCTCTCCCCTTTTCAGGGAAAAATCAATATTTTCAATGAGCGGCCTGTTATCATATCCAACGGCCAGCTTTTGAGCAGTAAAATAATATTCCATCAAACATTTTTCTCCTTGCTGCGTCTTATCATGATAAACAGCACTACCGGTGCACCAAATACTGCCGTAACTGTGCTGATACTAAGCTCCGTAGGCGCAAACATCATCCTCGCAAGCAAATCACAAAACAGGCAGAACACCGCTCCACCAAGGAAGCAGGCCGGTATCATATATATGGGCTTTGTGCTCTTTAGCATGCTTTTTACTATGTGTGGCACGGCTATTCCGACAAACGATATCGGTCCCGCAAACGCCACTATACATGCGGAAAGCAGGCTTGAAAGCAGAACCAGAAGCACCCGGATACGCTTTATGTTTACACCCAGATTTATGGCATATGACTCTCCGAG
>ENA-OQKK01000157-OQKK01000157.1-human-gut-metagenome-genome-assembly--contig:-NODE-157-length-23341-cov-3.281856_pt1 | contig 23341 bp, 20 predicted proteins | sample MGYA00242648_ERZ504797 | MGnify/ENA primary metagenome ERZ504797 (study PRJEB26092, sample SAMD00036412) | human gut metagenome | host: Homo sapiens | study: EMG produced TPA metagenomics assembly of... | reverse complement strand
CTCTTTGTCAGGTATCTGCTGCATCAGCGCTGAGCTTTTCAGTACTTCTAGCGCATCTTCCGAATACTCACAATTTTCATACGCAAAAGGAGCATTGGCATTGTTTTCTAAAATAGAAGCTTTAATGGTTTGAAGTGAATCCTGTTTTTGTATTAACAATCGGAAGAAATTAATTTCATTTAAATATGCGGCTTCGGCCTGATTGATACTTTTTAAATCTCTTCTAATTCCATTTTTATCATTTGCATACTTTTATTATCTGCTTCTCTTGTGAGGCACTGTTTATAAAATCAGTTCCGGCAAGAGTGATAAATACTCCGGCAGTGACAATTGATAATTCGCGGAAATAATTTCCCAACTTCCAGTTTTGAAGTTTCTCTTTTAGATTTGTCTTTTTCATATTCTGCTTTTGTTTGTGGTTCGAGAAACAAAAGTAGATAATTTGTATTGTAAAGCAATGGAATGCTGGCAGAAAGGGAGAGGTAAAAACATAAAAAAAGTCTGTTGTGCTTTCGCACGGCAGACTTTCAATTCTCTCTAGAGTTCGTACTGAATTATTCAGCCTTAGTAGAGTCACAGCAAGCAGCTGTAGAATCACAAGCAGCTGAATCTGCTACAACTTCTTCTACAACAGCAGCTTCTTCTACTACTGCAACTGAATCAGTTGCTTCTGCGTTGTTGTTAGCAGCTTTGTTTCCGCAAGATGCGAAAGAAACAGCTGCGAAGGCTACGAACAAAAATACTAATTTTTTCATTTTCTTTGCTTTTTAAATCTGTAATACTAATGTTGCTTTCTTAAAACGATGCAAAGGTATACACTTTTTTAATACGTTGTACCAAAAAGAACAACTTTTTTTCTAATTTTTTATGTTATACAACCTATTTTGCTGATTAGTAGCATGTTTTACAACATATTTATTCTTCGGTAATACTGTTATATAAGAATCGCTTGATGCTTTTTTTGGGAGTTTTTTCGAACTCTGTGGGATAAAGTTGTATTTTACTCACTTGTTCATAGTTTCCTACCAGTTTATTCAGATTCTTCAAGTTTTCATCCATTACTGTTTTTAGGTTTTCGGGGGTATTGAGTCCCAGACTGTCCAGACTTTCATAATCAGGATATACTAAAGCTACCAGTTTCTTGTTGCGCTCTATGATTAAACTTTCTAGAACGAATGGCATATTATTTAGCTTGGATTCTATCTCTTCAGGAAAAATATTCTGTCCATTAGAACTCAAGATCATGGTTTTACTACGGCCTCTTATATAAATGAATCCGTTAGCATCTATTGTACCTAAATCGCCTGTTTTCAACCAACCATCTTCAGTAAATACCTCACGGGTAGCTTCTTCATTCTTATAATAACCTTTCATTACGTTTTCACCACATACCTGTATTTCTCCGGTTATGTTATAAGGATCATCCGAGTCGATACGGACTTTCATGATATCCAGTATCTTTCCGGCAGAACCAGGTATAAATTCATTCCATGGAGCATAACTGATCAGTGGGGCGCATTCGGTCATGCCGTAACCGATGGTGAACGGAAATTTTATTTTGTGGAAAAAATCGGTGACTTCCGGATTCATGGCAGCTCCACCGATAATGACTTCTTTAAAACGTCCGCCTAATGCGTCAATCAGTTTTTTGCGAATCTGTGCATAAATCTGGTTGTCTAGTAAAGGTATGTTAAGCGCCCATTTCATGCTGCGTTTGTTGATGAGCGGCTGAATTACATTCTTATAAATTTTTTCTATAACTAATGGTACTGTAATAATAAGGTTGGGTTTTACTTCCTCAAAAGCTTTCATCAATATTTTGGGAGAAGGTGTCTTGCCTAATAAGGTGACATGTGTGCCGACAGCAGTAGCGGTTAGAAAATCAAAAGCACATCCGTATGCATGGGCCAAGGGAAGGAAGGAAAGTACCTTTTCTCCTTTCTTTAAAAGTTCTGTACAGATACCGAAGGTAACGTTTCCTGCCAGATTATTGCCCGTAATCATTACTCCCTTACTGAATCCGGTAGTTCCTGAGGTATAATTCAGTAACATGACCTTTTCATTGGAGAGTTCTGTATAATTGATATTTTCCTTATAGAAGCCTTTGGGGAAATTCTTTTTCATTGCTGCATCCATATTTTTCATGAATTTTTGGACAGTTTCACCGTCACGTTGATGCAGGCATCTGAAATCTGTTAGAGAAAATACAGCGCGTAATCCACTTAATGCTTCTTCTTCCAAATTTTCCCAAATGTTATCGCTGGTAAACAGGAATGTGGATTCGGAATGATTTACAATATGATGGACATCATTCGGCTTGAAGTCTTGTAGAATAGGAACTACAATAGCTCCGTATGTAACAGTTGCCAAATAAGCGATACACCAACGGGAAGTATTCTTACCTATAATAGATATTTTATCACCACGGCGCAGGCTGCAATATTGGAATAACAAGTGTATCTTAGCTATTTCTTCCGCTACTTGTCCGTATGTAAACGTGGTATCTTCACCATAATCTGTGTAACAGGGAAGATCCCAGTTTTCTTTGAAGCTATTCTCATATAGCTTGATAAAGTTTTCTTTTATCATTGCACAATTTTTGATGTAATGTGCAAAAATAAGCATAATTATTGGTATTCTAAAGAATTTAAGCAGAATAATATGTACCTTTGCTCGCTAATTAGATAAAAAGGTATGATTGATACGACAATTTTCCAGGATAAAACGGCTGTTTATTATACATTAGGCTGCAAATTAAACTTTTCAGAAACTTCAACCATCGGTAAAACACTGAAAGAAGCAGGTATACGTACAGCACGTAAGGGTGAGAAAGCTGATATTTGTGTTATTAATACTTGCTCTGTAACCGAGGTTGCGGATAAGAAATGCCGTCAGGCCATCCATCGTTTGGTTAAACAGCATCCGGGTGCCTATGTAGTAGTGACGGGATGTTATGCCCAGTTAAAACCTGACCAGGTGGCTAATATAGAAGGGGTGGATGTTGTTTTAGGAGCTGAACAAAAGGGAGAGTTGATGAATTATCTCGGAAATTTGGAAAAGCATCCTCAAGGTGAGGCGATTACGACAGCTGCAAAAGACATACGTAGTTTTTCACCTTCGTGTTCTAGGGGTGACCGCACTCGTTATTTTCTGAAAGTGCAGGATGGTTGCGATTATTTCTGTTCTTATTGTACAATTCCGTTTGCTCGTGGGCGTAGCCGGAACGGACGTATTGAAGAGATTGTGGAACAGGCGCGGCAGGCTGCAGCTGAAGGAGGGAAGGAAATTGTAATTACCGGGGTGAATATTGGAGACTTCGGGAAGACAACCGGTGAAAGTTTCTTTGATCTGGTAAAGGCTTTAGATCAGGTGGCAGGGATTGAACGTTATCGTATCTCGTCTATTGAACCCAACTTGCTGACGGATGAAATAATAGAATATGTGTCACGTTCACGTGCATTCATGCCGCATTTTCATATTCCTTTGCAGTCGGGAAGCGATGATGTGTTGAAATTGATGAGACGTCGATATGATACTGCATTGTTTGCTTCCAAGATACGCAAAATTAAGGAAATCATGCCGGATGCGTTTATTGGCGTGGATGTAATTGTGGGAACACGTGGTGAAACAGAGGAATATTTTGAAGATGCTTATCGTTTTATTGAAGGGCTTGATGTGACGCAGTTACATGTTTTCAGTTATTCGGAACGTCCCGGTACGCAGGCCTTGAAAATAGAGTATGTGGTGAGTCCTGAGGAGAAGCATCGCCGTAGCCAGAGATTGTTGGCTTTATCTGATGCGAAGACAAAGGCGTTCTATACCTCTCATATAGGAAGGGAAGCTTGGGTATTAATGGAAAAATCTAAGGCTGGAACTCCTATGCATGGATTTACTGATAATTACATCCGGGTGGAGATGGATCACGATGATCAATTGGATAATCAGTTGATTCGTGTAAGAATGGGAGGCTTTAATGAAGAGGGTACAGCGTTGAAGGGTGTTTTAGTCTGAATTATTCCATACATTTGGTATTAGTCTGAAAAGAAATGAAAAGGGTGTCTGTTGTTATATTGAATTGGAATGGGGTGGATATGCTCCGTAAGTTTATACCTTCTGTTATGGATAATTCAGTAGGAGAGGGGATTGAAATATGTGTGGCTGATAATGCGTCCTCTGATGGGTCGCTTGAAATGCTTCGTTCTGAATTTCCTGTAGTCCGTTTGATTGAGCTGGATCAGAATTATGGTTTTGCCGAAGGATATAACCGGGCTTTGGAGCAAGTTGATGCAGAATATGTAGTTTTACTGAATAGTGATGTGGAGGTTACTCCGCATTGGTTGGAACCTTTGCTGGATTATATGGACACCCATTCCGGAACAGTTGCCTGCCAACCTAAATTATTAAGTTGGCATAATAAGGAATATTTTGAATATGCCGGAGCGTCGGGGGGATTTATCGACCGGTATGGATATCCTTTTTGCAGAGGACGTATTTTTGATGTTGTTGAGAAGGATTGCGGACAATATGATACGGTAACGGAGGTGATGTGGGTTACAGGAGCTGCTCTTTTTATCCGGTTGGCTGATTATCGTGAAGTTGGAGGTTTGGATGGTCATTTTTTTGCCCACATGGAAGAAATTGACCTGTGCTGGCGTTTGCGCAGTAGGGGAAAAAAGCTTGTCTGTATTCCGCAAAGTGTGGTATATCATGTAGGAGGGGCTACGTTGAAAAAAGAGAATCCGAGAAAGACTTTTTTGAATTTCAGAAATAATCTGTTGATGCTTTATAAGAATTTGCCGGATAAGGAATTGGAACATGTACTTTTTATACGTGGTATACTGGATAGAGTGGCTGCCCTTGTTTTTTATCTGAAAAAGGATAGAGCGAATGCGCGTGCTGTAATGCAGGCGCGGAGAGAATTTGAGGATATAAGATATTCTTTTGCCGCTTCTCGTATAGAAAATATGATGAAGTCTACAGATGAGATAATTCCGGAACGGACTCATTTTAGCATTGTTATGAAATATTATTTGTTGGGCAAAAAACATTTTTCCCAGTTGAAACTTTTTTAAATTGCTTCTCTTTATATTTCTTTTTATAGCATTATTCCTGTATCTTTGTTTGATGAAATTTGATACAAAAAAGAAAAGGAGCTGTAAAATGAATGTTCATGAGGTAAAATCTATTGAAACAAAGTCTATTCTGTCACGTTTGAAAAGTAAAGATAATTATTGGGGAATTGCTTATAACATGAACTTGTATAGAGGGTGCCAACATGGTTGCATTTATTGTGATACACGTAGTTCTTGCTATGGTGTTGGTGATATTTCTCATATCTCTGTAAAGAAGAATGCTTTGGAATTACTGGATCATGAACTGGGAACGAAACGTGGAAAAGCAACCATTGGCACAGGTTCAATGAATGATCCTTATATGCCGTTGGAAAAACAGATGAAGCTGACTGGAGGTGCGTTGGAAATTATTGCCAAACATCGTTTTCCTGTTCATGTGATAACAAAGAGTAGTCTTGTGACTCGTGATGCCGATGTATTGCAGGATATAGGGCGCACTTATGCTGCCGTTAGTTTTACTATCACTACAGCGGATGACGAGATGGCGCGCAAACTGGAGCCTAATGCACCGGCATCTTCCGAGCGTTTTAAGGCGATGAAGATATTGTCCGATCGGGGTATATATACAGGAGTGGCATTGATGCCTGTTTTGCCTTTTATAAACGATTCTATAGAAGATATTGAGGAAATAGTAGAGAAGGCTGCCGAAGCAGGAGCGTCCTATGTGCTTCCTTTGTTCGGGGTAACTTTAAGACGGGGCTCCCGTGATTATTTTTATGATAAGGTAGAGCGGATTTTTCCAAAGATGGCCAAGCGATATCAAACTTATTTTGAAGACCGTTCTGAATGCATTTCTCCTAATGCTCCCTATTTGAATGAGGTTTTTTATCGCAGAATAGAAACATTAGGAATCAGTGCTACCATGAAATTTTATCATTCTGAAGGAAGAAAACAACTTTCTTTATTTTAATAAGTAGGGTCATGAACATGGTCTGTATATTCATTATTATTGGTTTGTGTTGTTATTTGCACGATAGCATATTTACGTTTTTAAGAGGAGGGCATGTAATAGGGTGAACTTAATTAAATGACTGGATGTTTGTCAGATAATTTTTTTTCATCGTGTATAATGTACTTCTACTCCAACATTTTCTGCAATCACTGCCCATAGGCGGATTTTCTTTTGACAACCGGATGATTATTTCCTGAATAGTTGGAAAATCATTAAACAGTCTTTGCCCTATGCGTTCACAGACATGCTCTAAAAGTTTGGATGGAGTTTTCATCTCTTTTTTTGACGACTGCATATATATCAGCATAACTTACGGTGCCTTTCAGTTCGTCAGTTTGTGCTGCATGGGTGAAATCGGTTCTTAGTCTTAAATCAATTATAAAATTAGCTCCTACTATTGTTTCTTGTGGATCGACTCCGTGGTGAGCGAAAAAAACTGGCACCTTCCAGATAAATATACATAGATGTTGCTTTCATATTTTTTCAGTTTGAGAAACAAAAGTAGAACTTTCGCTTCATATCTCAAAATTAAAAATCATTGTTCTTGTTTTCTTTTTTATCTGTTTTATTGGTCTATTTTATAGTATTAACACGAAATAAAGTTGATGGCATGGGTGTTTTCATTAATTTTGCATAATATGGAAAGAAGAATTCGTAAATTAATAAGGGTAAGTGCCATTACAGTGGGAGCCTTGCTGCTTACTGGGTTTGTGGTAGTGGCTTTTGTGATTAACTATGTATTTACACCAGATAAATTAACTCCGATAGTGTTGAATGTTGCTAATCGTTCATTGGATGCTGATTTGAAGGTAGAAAGTGTAGAATTGACTTTCTTTTCTACCTTTCCTCAATTTGGGTTAAAAGTTGACGAAGGTTTCTTGGTTTCTAAAGTATTGAATGATAGTCTTCCACAAAAGACCGATTCTTTATTGGCGTTTAAAGAATGTGTGTTGACAGTGAATCCCTTGGATTATTTTTGAAAAATAAGATCAGTGTCTATAATTTGTCTTTGAAAAATGTTGCTGTTTATGCTTATCGAAATAAAGCAGGTAAGGCGAATTGGGAGATAGTGAAAACTTCTTCGGATACATTGGCTGTGGAAAAAGATACAATTTCACAAAATAAATTTGATAGCGAGGTAGATATCCGTCAGGTTGAGTTAGAACATGCCAATTTGATTTTTGATGATCGTAATACAGAGGTTTATTCACGTATAGATGATGTTGATTTGCGCCTAAAGCTGGCGTTGACAAAAGGAGTTTCTTCATTGGGAGTAGAATTTGAAAATAAAAATATTCTTTTTTGGCAGCAAGGTGAATTATTGATTAATAAAGTAGCGGCTTCCTTGCAGACTGATATTGAGATAGACAGGTCTACGGCATTGTGGACATTGAAAAATACAGGATTGACTATAAATGGTATCCGGCTGGATGTAAACGGTGAATTAAAACGTGATACAGTTACCAAGATGGTGGGTGTGAACTTGAAATATGGACTACATGCACCTTCCATGGAAACAGTCATGAATATGATTCCCGAGGCTTATGTGAAACGTGGACAGATTTCGGCAAAAGGTGAGGTTAAGGTTGATGGAACATTGGAAGGTAATTATGGAAACAAACAGCTTCCGGCGGTGTCATTGAATATAAAGATTAATGATGCATCCGCCCGATATGAAGGACTTCCTTATGGTATTGATAATTTTACGGCTGATTTTGAATCGTATATTGATTTGATGCGTCGCAATCCTTCATTTTTGAACTTGAAAATTCTTCATTTTGAGGGAGCACATACCAAGATTCTAGCAGATGCCAAAGTGGAGGATTTATTGATAGATCCACTTATAACACTTCATACTGAATCTACAGTTGACTTGGATGCTTTAGCTAAAACTTTCCCTTTGCAGGAAAATGTAACCATCCGTGGTAAATTAGATGCGGGTTTGAATTTAAAATGTCGTCTTTCTTCTTTGAAAAAGCAGGATATTGGACGTATCAGGTTAGGGGGAAGATTGGCTTTAAAGGATTTTGAGTTAAAAGACACTGCTAAAGATTTTAATTTTTTAGGTAATGCCGATTTAAAATTCAGTGATAGTGAAACTTTGCAGGCTGAATTGGATATCAGAGAAATAATATTGAATAGTAGGAAATTTGTTTCAGAGATAGATCGGATGAAAGCGAAGGTTGTTTCAACCAATCCTCAAGATACCACAAAGATTGTCACTTTGCAATGTGAATTGGAAATGAATAAATTGCGTGCGAATATAGGAGATTCGCTTAAAATATATAGTGGCAAGACTACTGGAACTGGCGAACTTGCTCCGAAGGAACAAAATTCGGCAATGCCGATGATTAGCTTTTCCATGCGTACGGATTCTCTTTTCTTTAATGCCAATGAAACGAAGTTGGCGTTAGGCGTGGCAGGTATTAAGGCGAAATTGGAAAAGAAAAATGATTCGTTATGGATGCCTCGGGGAATTGTTGGTTTTGATAGGTTGTTGGTACATACTCCTGAATTTGGTTTACCTTTACGAGTACGTAAGACAGCTGTAACAATAGATGGTCCGAAAATAACATTAAGAAATGCCTCTTTGAAAATAGGGCATTCAGATATGGTTGCTACCGGGGAGGTAATGGGATTATATCGTGCGATGACTAAAAATGAAACTTTAAAAGCGCGTTTAGCAATCTCTTCTGAGATGATTGATTGTAATCAATTGATAAATTCATTCTCTTTATCTGAAGATTCAGTATCTGTGGCGGTGACAGACACAGTGTCTCCAACAGAAATGAAGTTGTTTGTGTTACCGGGTAATTTGGATTTTGAATTACAGACAGATTTGAAAAAAGTAGTGTTTGGAAAGGTGGAATTTGAAGATGTGTGTGGAAAGGTAGATTTGAAAAATCGTACATTATATTTAAGAAATTTGGAAATGCGTGCATTGGATGCTGATATGAAGGCGGTTATGGTATATCGTGCGGATTCAGTCAGAGGAGGATATACAGGCTTTGACTTTAAAATTAGGGATATAAATATAGCTAAGCTGGTAGATTTTATACCTTCAATGGATACCATTGTACCTATGCTGAGATCTTTTGAAGGAAGGGTTCAGTTTGATGTGGCTGCAGAGGCACGTCTGGATTCAAATATGAATATTCGTATACCTACTTTGCGTTCGGCCATGTATATAAAAGGGGACAGTTTGGTGTTGATGGATGGTGAGACCTTTGCCGAAATTTCAAAGATGTTGATGTTTAAAAATAAAAGAAGAATGTATTTGATAGTATTTCGGTTAATGTAGTTGTTAATGACGGTAGTGTTCTTGTTTATCCATTTCAAGTGTCTATAGATCGTTATAAAGCTGCCATAGGGGGAGAGCAAGGACTGGATATGAATTTTAAATATCATATATCCATTTTGAAATCGCCTTTGCCTTTTAAGGCTGGAGTGAATATTTCCGGTAATCTGGATAAGATGAAAATACGTGTAGGTAAAGCCAAATATAAAGATGATGTGACTCCTGCTGCCATTCATAAAGTAGATAGTACGCGTATGGATTTAGGAAGGCGTATTGTGGAACGGTTTCATCGTATTGTAGGGGTAAGATAGAAAAGGGATTTATTTTGTTTATATAAAAAAGCTCCTTCACGAAAGTCATGAAGGAGCTTTTCCTTTGTGTTGTTACATTATATAATAAACCATTATCCACATCTCGATGTGCCACAAGTCTTGCAGATCAAGCATCCTTCTTGATATACGAGAGTTTCATTTCCGCAATTGGGACATTTTTGTCCTTCGGCACTAGTACCATCTGTTACATATTTTTTCAGTGCTCGTTCTACACCATTTTTCCATGTGTTAATGTTTTCACTGTCAAGTTGCAGAGAATCTACCAGTTTGATAACACGATCAATAGGCATCCTCCAACGAAGTACACCCGAAATCAATTTAGCATAGTTCCAATATTCTTTGTTGAACTTTTCGGACAAACCTTCAATGGTTGTTTTGTATCCACGTTTGTTTTCAAACTGGAAATCATATCGTTTGTTGCCTTCTTCATCAATGTTTTTGATGATGCGTCCGGTAGTGACCGATTTGGGCAATGAAATACCTTCTTCATCATCTTGCAGACCGGTAAAGATTTCGTATGGATGTCCATCCAACAAGCCTACAAATGCAACCCATTTTTCTTTGTTGTTTTGGAAACGTACTACTTCCGCTTCCAGTACTTTGGGGCGCACTTCTACTACCGTAGGTGGTTTGCAAGGGGGAAGTTCTTCTTTTTTGTCTTTCTTGTCCTTTTTGGTAGAAAGTAAAACTCCGGAGCGGGAGCCATCACGATAAACGGTACATCCTTTGCATCCTGAACGCCATGCCTCTACATACAAGCGGTTTACCAATGCTTCATCTACGTCATTGGGCAAATTGATAGTTACGCTGATTGAATGGTCAACCCATTTTTGGATGCGTCCTTGCATTTTTACTTTCATCAGCCAGTCTACATCATTTGATGTGGCTTTATAATAAGGTGACTTTTCTACCAATTTGTCAATTTCTTCTTGTGTATAACGCTTGGTGGGATCGTAACCGTTTACTGTCATCCATTCCACAAATTTATGGTGGAATACAATATATTCCTCAAATGCATCTCCTGTTTCATCTACAAAATCTACGTGTGTCTGAGGATCATTCGGATTGACTTTTCTTCTACGTTTATACACCGGCATAAACACCGGCTCTATGCCGGAAGTAGTTTGGGTCATTAGGCTGGTAGTTCCGGTGGGAGCTATGGTCAGGCAGGCGATATTACGTCGTCCGTATTTTTTCATCTCCTCATATAATTCTGGATCAGCTTCTTTTAAGCGGTTGATGAACGGATTGTTTTTTTCTCGTTCACTGTCATAGATAGCGAATGCTCCACGTTCTTTTGCCATGTTAACAGATGAACGATAGGCTTCCAGAGCGATTGTTTTATGTACTTGTTCAGAAAACTCTGTTGCTTCTTCTGTTCCGTAGCGTAACCCCATAGCGGCAAGCATATCCCCTTCAGCTGTGATACCTACGCCTGTACGTCTTCCCTGTCCGCTCTTTTTATAAATTTTTTCCCATAAATGTTTCTCTGCTTCTTTTACTTCCTCACTTTCGGGATCGGAATCGATTTTAGCTATGATTTTCTCGATTTTTTCCAATTCCAAGTCAATGATGTCATCCATAATGCGCTGGGCCAATGCCACATGCTTTTTGAATAAGTCGAAATCAAAGTAAGCCTCCTTTGTATAAGGGTTTACTACGTATGAGTATAAGTTGATAGCTAATAAGCGACAAGAATCGTAGGGACACAGGGGTATTTCACCACAAGGATTGGTAGAAACAGTACGATATCCTAAATCGGCATAACAGTCTGGTACGGATTCACGGATGATGGTGTCCCAAAATAATACACCGGGTTCAGCAGACTTCCATGCGTTATGGACAATCTTTTTCCATAACGCAGATGCATCAATGTCTTTCGTGAAAACAGGTTGATCGGAATCTACCGGGTATTGTTGTTTGTAAGGAGTGCCATTTACAGCTGCCTGCATAAATGCATCATCTAGTTTCACGGATACATTAGCACCGGTTACTTTGCCTTCGGTCATTTTGGCATCAATAAATGCTTCTGAATCTGGATGCTTGATGGATACGCTTAACATTAAAGCACCACGACGTCCGTCTTGCGCTACTTCACGTGTTGAATTGGAATAACGTTCCATGAAGGGCACCAGTCCGGTGGAAGTCAGTGCTGAATTTTTAACCGGAGAACCTTTTGGTCGTATATGAGATAAATCATGTCCTACGCCACCACGACGTTTCATTAATTGTACTTGTTCTTCATCAATGCGGATTATACCTCCGTATGAGTCGGCTGCTCCATCAATTCCAATGACAAAGCAGTTTGATAAGGAAGCCACTTGAAAGTCGTTCCCGATACCTGTCATAGGGCTACCTTGCGGAACAATGTATTTAAAGTGATCCAATAATTCGTAAAGCTGCTGTGCGTTTAACCCGTTCTTATATTTAGCTTCAATGCGGGCTACTTCATTTGCAATGCGCCAATGCATATCTTCGGGAGACTTTTCGAAAATGTTCCCGAAAGAATCTTTTACTGCATATTTGTTTACCCAAACCCTTGCAGCAAGTTCATCACCTTTGAAGTATTGTAAAGATGCTTCAAAAGCTTCGTCATAGGTGTACGTTTGTCTTTCCACTTTTATTTTTAGATTTACTGTAATATCAATAAGTTGTTTTAGTGTAGAAGTTACAACTCATTATAATAAAAGTTTCGGCAAAGCTATATATGTTTTTTCAATTAACAAAATAAAAAGCAGATAAGTTTTCAACAAATTGAAAGTTATCCAAGAATATTTGTTAATTTATTGATTATCAAAAGATATATATGCTTGCTTATTTGTAGAAGTTTTCTGTTTTGAAAATTTTGATGGAGGGGATGAGTGATTGACTAGTTGAAAAGGCCAGATTCTTAGCATATAATATTTTGCAAAAAATGCATTATTACTCTTTTCTTTTTTTATCTTTGCAAGAAAAATATATATGGAATCGATAAATAATAGACGGACGATCCGTAAATATAAGCAGGAAGATATTTCTGCTTCTTTGTTAAATGATTTGCTTGAAAAGGCGTTCCGTGCTTCTACAATGGGTAATATGCAATTATATAGTGTGATTGTGACTCGTGACAAGCAGATGAAAGAGAGATTGGCACCTGCCCATTTTAATCAACCGATGGTAACAGGTGCTCCGGTTGTACTGACTTTTTGTGCGGATTTTAACCGTTTTAGTAAATGGTGCAGAGAGCGTAAGGCGGTACCGGGTTATGACAATCCCATTTCTTTTTTGAATGCTGCTACGGATGCATTGCTTGTGACTCAGAACTTTTGTACATTGGCTGAGGAAAATGGATTAGGTATTTGTTTTTTGGGAACAACGATTTATAATCCTGATCAAATTATTGATATCCTTCAGTTGCCGGAATTGGTTATGCCGGTGGCTACTATTACAGTAGGATATCCGGATGAATGCCCTCCACAAGTCGATCGTCTTCCTATAGAGGGTATTTTGCATGAAGAATTGTATCATGATTATACCAAAGAGGATATTGATCGTATTTATAGATATAAAGAGTCACTTCCGGAAAATCATCAGTTTATTAAAGAAAATCATAAGGAAACACTGGCTCAGGTATTTACTGAGGTCAGATACAAGAAGTCGGATAATGAATGTATGTCTGTAACTTTGAAAGAAACCTTGAAGAAACAGGGTTTTGAGAAGTGAATTGCCGGGAACTATCAATCTTAAAACAGAGGTGCGCAGAGGGAAATAAAGAAAATGCCCTTTGCGCACCTCTGTGGTTTTATTCTATTTCCTTTTGAGAGAAGCTTCAATTTCCTCAATATTCGCTTTAAATGCTTTGTCAACCTCTACTTGGTCTTTTACTATTTTGCAAGCGTGCAATACGGTTGCATGATCTTTATTACCTATTAATTGACCAATTTTGGAAGAAGAGGAGTCTGTATGTTTTTTGGCCAGATACATAGCTACCTGACGTACTTGTACCACTTCTCTTTTTCTTGTTTTAGTATGGATGGCAGATTCTTCTATCTCGTAATGGCTGCATACTTTCTGTATGATATCTTCTACTGTGACAGGCTTGCTCTCACAACAGCGTACAGCTTTTCGTACAATTCTTTCAGCCAAATCCAAATCAACATCACGCTTGAAAATAATGGATTGTGCCAAAAGTGAATTAATGATGCCCTCTAATTCACGTACACTTTCATTTACGTTTTCAGCAATATAATTAATTACTGTTTCCGGTATATTCAAACCGTCACGACGTATTTTATTACGTAAGATATTCTTTCTCAATTCTACGTCCGGCTTTTCCAATTCGGCCACTAAGCCCCATTTAAAGCGGGTCAGAAGGCGTTCTTCCATACCTTGTAGCATTACCGGCGCACGGTCAGAAGTCAGAATAAGTTGCTTACCGTTCTGGTGCAGATGGTTAAAGATGTGGAAGAATGTGTTCTGGGTTTTGGTTACTCCGGCGAATTCTTGAATATCATCAATAATCAAAACGTCTATGGTTTGATAAAAACTAATGAAATCATTGAAATGATTGGTACGAACAGAGTCAGTGTATTGCACCTGAAACAGATGTGCTGATACGTACAATACTCTTTTTTCAGGATATAATTCCTTGATGCGGGTACCAATAGCATTAGTCAAGTGAGTTTTGCCCACACCGGATGGTCCATACAAAAACAAAGGGTTGAATGTTTTTGCCGGATTTTTAGCTACAGTTTCTCCTACTGTACGTGAGAACTCATTACTATTTCCTTTTATGAAATTCTCAAAATTGTAATTTGGATTCAAATGTGGGTCTAAATCCTGCGGAGCCGGTGCCTGCATTGGATTAGGTGCCTTGTTACCATCTCGTATAACTGTTTGTGTGGGTAGTGCTGAAGAGCGTTTGCTTCCCTCCATGTTAACAGTTATATGGTTGGTCTTATCGGTCAAGATACAATACATAAGTTGCGTTCCCTCCCCAATTTCTTTATATAGGGCAGCGCGCAGCAAGTCCACAAACTTTTCTTCTAGAAATTCATAGAAGAATGGGCTGGGGACGCCAATTGTCAGTGCCTTGTCCTCATATTTAAGCGGTACGATAGGCTCAAACCACGTTTTAAAGGTCGTTTCTGGTACGTTGTCTCTGATAAGGTTCAGGCAACGACCCCATAAAACGACGTGATCGTTTTCAATCATATGAAACATTTATTATAAAAAGCGAAACTTCTACAATGCAAATTTCGAAATGAATTTCTGAAAAAACAAATCGCTTTTTTCTTGCTTTTTATTTTTAAAGAGTAATATCTTTAGTTTCAGTTACTTATAAAAACCTCTATCTAAAGGCTTTTGAAAGATTCTTGTTGTTTGATAATTGACTGATTCTTAGATGACTATCAGTCAAAATAGGCTTTTATTTATTTTAAATGAAATAAGTCTACATGGTATTTCTTCCCTATTTGCAGTCATTTACTGAAAATAAGTGGAAAAATGGTTGAGTAGACTTATTTAGAATATTTTAAATTTAGCAAATATGTTACTTATCTTTCTTGCCAAACAAAGAAGAAATGTACATAACGTTTAGGATGCGCTTTCAAATACCTCCAATAAGGTTGCAGCGTTTGCTGTCGTCGCACTCAAATTTTGGTAGAAAGTAGGATCATTGAATAGCAATCCGATACTGTTGTCCTTGCGATTGAGTTTTTCTGTCAGCATTTGTACATTATATAAAGTGGAGTCTATTTTATTGAACGTTGAAGCATAATCAATACCTTTCAAATTGTCGCTGATAGCAATGAAGTTATCAGCAATTGTGTTTAATTTTCCAGTAAGTTGCGGAAGATCCTTTTGCATTAACATGTTTAATTGACGTGTTGTCACATCCAGATTGGCTGTCAGTTTTTCTGCGTTGTGCAAGGTTGCACTCAATGCAGGATCAGCTAATATTTTATTTAATGAATATAGGATAGAATCCATTTTGGGTAACATCTGCTCTATTTGAGGAACTAGCTTTTCTTCAGCGGCTCCCATGAGCCCCGCATTCGTTTTGCCGGGCAGGGTATCTCCCGGTTGATAGTATTCTGTAGAATTAAAGTTAAGGAGTAAGTTCATCTTTACCGTTCCCAGCATTTCTGTAACCAGTTCTCCTGTACTTCCTTTGGGGATACGCATTTCCTTGTCCACTTCCACTTCTACTGTGACATGTCCCGGTTTTGCATAGTTGTAATTGATATTTCTTACTGTACCTACTTTATAACCATTGGCAAAGACGGGGCTTGATCCGGCTAATCCGTTTATATTTGTATATTCTACATAATAGTAATTGGCAGATTGGAACATATTTATTCCTTTCAGGTAGTTGATACCAAAGATCAGCATAGCCAATGCAGCGATGCCTATTAATCCTATTTTTACCTCTTTCGTCATTTCAATTATACCTTTTATATTATCTATTCTTTTTAAATTCTTTGATGGCTTCGTTCACATTCATTTTCTCTCCGTTTTTGAAAGCGATAATGAAAGCGTCCTTAAATTTAGGAGTAATATTACGTTTCATGCGTAGTATTTTATTATAATCCGTATTTTCTCCGTAAGTATATTTATAAAGTCCTTTTTCGCGGTAATAGCTAACAGGTGATACACCTTTCAGTTGTTTACTTCCTTTGGGCAATATTTTGTTTGATACCAATATTTGTATTTTAAATACAGGCTTGGCAGATGTTCGGGCTTGGTCGCCTGTGATCTTTTTTTGTGTGGCAGGCACAGACTTTTTGGTAACCTTGTCCGGTTCCGTTGCAGTGTCCGGTTCCGCAGTTTGTATTTCTATTCTTGATTCTTTCGGTTTGTTTTCTGGTTCCGGTAATTCTTGTTCTTGTACTCTGCTGCGGCCGATGGGGGCGTCATGTTCGCGCTTGTAATTGAGGAATGCTTTATAAATGCTGTTAGATAACGCCGTAGTGCCTGCATCGGATAAAAGATATTGTTCTTCATCCGGTGTTGAGATATAGCCTAATTCAACCAAAACACTAGGCATGGAAGTGGCACGTAGAACTAGGAATCCGGCTTGATGTACTCCTTTGTCTATTCGTTTGGCTTGTATTCTTGAATTGTTTTTGGATAAGAGTGGCTAATTTTACACTCTTCTCCATATTTTTGTCTTGTACAAATTCAAAAATAATATAGCTTTCAGAAGAATTTGGATTGAATCCGGCATAACGTTGTTCATAATTATCCTCTATCAAAATAACCGAGTTCTCTTTTTTAGCAACTTCTAAATTTTCTTCAGTACGGTGGAGTCCTAACGTATAAGTCTCTGCTCCCCGTACAGTTCTGCCACGGGCTATGGAATTAGTATGTATAGAGATGAATAAATCGGCCTTGGCATTATTGGCTATTTGTGCACGACGATCCAAAGGGATAAAGACATCTGTTTTCCGGGTATATATTACCTTTACGTCATTACAGTTATTTTGGATCAGTTGTCCTACTTTTAAAGCTACGTTCAGATTGATGTTTTTTTCTTTTCCACGTCTGCCGATAGCACCGGGATCATGTCCGCCATGACCGGGATCAATGACGACTACAAAGTCCTTTCCCTTTGCCGCCAGGCAGAAACAGGGAAAGACCAGCCACAGGCTACACAACAGGAATATTATTTTAAGTCTATCGGTTTTCATATCAATTAAGTTGCAAATGTAGCGATTTTTAGTGAAAACTCGGCTTTTGTCTTTAAGTTTTGCGTTTTTTATTCGAAACTTGCCACAAAACCCGAAAAATAGACGAGTGTTTGGACTAAATTCTTTTATTTTGTATTCTAAAATAAATATTGAAAGATGGACTTGTTTAAGTTTATGAAGAATTGGACGTTACCTCTAGCGATGCTTGCAGGAGTTATCGGTTATTTTGTTTTTGCCAACTTCACTTTTCTGGAGCCGACAAAGCCATTTATGAATGGGTTGATTTCTTTTTTAACTCCTTCCTTGATTTTTGCCCAATTGTTGCTTACATTCTGTAAAATTGACCAAAAGAGTTGGTTCCTAGAGTATGGCATGGCTGGTTGTTGGCTATTCAAGCCATTTCTTGTGGTATTATTGCGTTGTTGTTAATATTTTGTCCGATGGATGAATCTTATAAGGAGATATTCGAGGCGGCTATGGTTTGTCTTATTTGTCCTACTGCTACGGCAGCGGCAGTAATTACGGGAAAACTAGGTGGAAGTGCTTCCAGTTTGACTACTTATACATTGCTTTCAAATATTTTGGCTGCAATAGCAGTTCCTTTGATATTTCCATTGGTTGAACCACATACAGATGTTACTTTTGGTATTGCTTTTCTTAAGATTTTAAGTAAGGTTTTTCCATTGTTGCTTGCACCGTTTTTTATCGCTTTATTATTCCGTTATTATATTCCCCGGCTCCACAAGTTTTTACTGAAATATCATACTTCAGCTTTTTATTTATGGGCGGTAGCATTGACCATTGTAATGGGGCAGACTACTCGCTCTTTGGTTAACAGTACTGCTGATGTAACGGTAGAGATGTTGATTGCTTTTGCCGGTTTGGTAACTTGTTGCTTACAATTTTATTTTGGTAAAAGAATTGGTAGTGCATATAATGACCGTATAAGTGCAGGACAGGCATTGGGGCAAAAAAATACAGTACTAGCTATTTGGATGGCGGTTACGTATCTTAATCCTTTATCGTCTGTCGGTCCGGGTAGTTATGTGGTGTGGCAAAACATTATCAACTCATGGCAGCTATGGAAAAAGAGAAAGAATGAGATAAAATAATGAATATAAGATATTGATATTTAGTTATTTGCTGTTTATATTCATCTTTTCCTTTGTTTTTCCGATTTTTCCTATTAATTCCAATAAATGCGTTTATTTTGTTACCAGTTTGTTACTCGAATAGCGTTGAGTACAAAAAAAATATCTATATTTGCCATCGGTAACAAAATAAAAACATAAGTATGGCGAAGAAGAAACAAGAGGCAAAATTGAAGGAGCCTGTAAGAATCCGGTTTAAGCAACTTGCCAATGGTAATCAGTCTATCTATTTGGACTATTACACTGGTGATGTTATTCTTTGGAATGAAAACAAGATAATGAGTGTCAGTAGCGGTCACCTCACCATAAAATTGTCAAACTTCTTAATAGATATAATAAAAATTGCAGAATGTTTTGTTTATAAAATATAAATAACTAATTTTGCAGCTCAAAATCAGAACAAAGCATAGATATTAATGAAACATTTGTCCTACATATTAGCTTTATGGGTGCTGTTATTATCAACAGTTCCATGCTTTCTTGAAGACAAATGTCTGTTTCAATGTGCTAATGAACAAACAGAAGAACCATGTGCTGATAATGATGGTTCCTCATGTACAGACTGCAATTGTTCACCATTTCTACATTGCAACACATGCACAGGTTGTCCAATACCCAAATTGTTTCATTCACCAACCGCCGAATTAATTCTATTAAATAATAACCTTTCGTTTTACAAAGAGAAAAATGATTCCTCATTTCTCTTCCTCAATTTGGCAGCCGCCTAAGCTGATGAATTTAGCAGAATTCTGTATGTCATAATTAATATGACCTCACCATTTATTTATTAAATTCATGATGATGAAACCGCTGTTTCATCACCAGTACGTCGTGCACTTATTATAATACAGATTAAGTGTGTGGCACTAAATTGACAAAACAAGAAAAATGAAAATTAAATTAATAGCACTGGCAATAATTACATTGCTGGCACAAAGCATTTGTGCGCAAAACATATTTAAAGCAATCGTTAAAGACGGAGATACTAAAGAGATACTGGTTGGCGTGAATGCCGTTCTTAATAAAACCGCCAATGGAGCAAGCTCAGATGAAAACGGAATAATACACCATTTCGAACATACCTGACGGAAAGCAACATATCACATTCAGCTACTTAGGCTATGAATCGGAAACCAAATCATACACATTCCCTTTATCTTCTTCAGCTCCGGTCGAAATCTTCTTGGAACAAGATGATGAAATGCTGGAAGAAGTTACCATTTCTTCAACCAGAGGTACACGCACTATTCAAAACATCCCGACCCGTGTTGAATTTATTTCAAGCGAAGAACTAGGAGAAAAAGGGAGCATGAAACCGGGCGACATTCGTATGTTACTAAACGAAAGCACAGGTATTATCACCCAGCAAACTTCTGCCACATCCGGAAATGCATCAATCCGCATACAAGGATTGGATGGCAGATATACACAAATATTAAAAGATGGATTCCCCGTTTTTGCTGGTGCAGCGAGCGGACTGGGATTATTGCAAACGCCACCTCTTGACTTAAAACAAGTGGAAATCATCAAAGGCTCAACTTCAACTTTATATGGCGGTGGAGCAATAGCAGGCTTGATTAATCTTATCTCAAAAACTCCCGAAGAGAAAAGAGATTTAGGTCTGCATCTTAACGGGACATCCGGAAAAGGTTTGGACGTCAGCGCTTTCTATGGGCAACGATTCAAAAAGGTCGGTACAACCATTTTTGCTTCCTACAACAGAAATTGGGCTTACGACCCCTCTAACACCGGATTCACAGCCATTCCGCAGTTTGACAGATATGTCTTCAACCCCAAATTATTTCTCTATTTTTTCAGAGAACACGCAAATGAGTGTAGGGCTAAATGCTATGTTTGAAGACCGTTTGGGCGGGGATATTGAGTATATTAAAGGAAATGGAAATGACACACATTCCTATTTCGAGAAAAACAAGACTCAAAGACATTCCACACAACTGACATTCGAACACAAATTCGGCGAAAAAGACAGAATTGATTTCAAAAACAGTGTAACATACTTCAATAGAAATATCGGTGTACCCACTTATACTTTTGAAGGTACTCAGGTATCTACCTTTAGTGAATTGACTTACACACGCACGAATCAAAAAACAGAATGGGTGGCTGGTCTCAACTTATGGACAGACAAATTTGATGAAAAGAAACTTACTGATTTTCAGTTAAGAGACTACAACCAGACAACCATGGGAGCATTCGTACAAAACAATTGGGAGGCAACAAAATGGTTGAATCTGGAAACCGGATTAAGAGCAGACTATATTCCGGATTATGGCGCAGCAATTCTACCACGAGTTTCTGCACATTTCAAAATTACGGATAAGTTTTCATCTCGACTTGGAGGAGGATTTGGCTATAAATCACCTACCATATTTACAGAGGATAGCGAAAGGCTACAATATCAGAATGTATTGCCAATTGATAAAGACAATAACAAGCTCGAAAGAAGTTATGGTTTGAATTTAGACTTTAATTATGTCACATCAATCTTCGATGGAAATGTAACTTTCAGCATAAACCAATTATTCTTCTACACTTATCTCGATAATCCTTTATTATTGCAATCTACAAAAGATGGGCTATATCGACTTAACAACATATCCGGCAATACAGATAGCAAAGGAGGAGAAACGAATGTAAAAATCGGATACAAAGATTTCCACTTATACTTAGGCTATACATACACCGATACCCGAACCAAAGAAAATGGGGTGAAACAAGAGAATATATTAACTCCGAAACATAGGTTGAACAGTATTCTAATGTATGAAGTAGAAGATAAATGGAAAATAGGATTAGAGGCTTATTATTTCAGCCCCCAAAAACTAGGAGACGGACAAAAAGGAAAACAATATGTGGTGTGCGGCTTCATGATTGAAAAAATATGGGAGATGTTTTCATTGTATGCTAACTTTGAAAACTTCACCGACAGACGGCAAACCCGCTTTGATACTATATATACCGGAAGTATATCTAATCCTGTTTTCCGGGATATTTATGCTCCTTTGGATGGATTTGTAATGAATGCGGGTGTTAAACTCAGATTTTAAATTATAAAATAAACTCAAAATCAACAATAATATGAGAATTCTAGGAATAGCATTTACTTTAGTTTTATTGATGTCACTAGTCGGATGTACTTTAAGCCATAGAAACTGTAGACATCATCATCACTTAAATCACAGGTCTTGCCATACACATACTTGCTGTTGTCAACGGTAAACTAAGTGATAGTAAAACAAAAACATTCCATTAGGAGAATGTGTCAGAATGGACACATTCTCCTTTTTATCTACAATTATTTTGTAATCGGAAACCATTTCCGTGTATTATTTGCAATCCTTACCAACATCAACATAACCGGAACTTCAACCAGCACACCTACCACCGTAGCCAATGCAGCCCCGGATTGTAAACCGAATAGAGAAATAGCCACAGCAACCGCTAATTCAAAGAAATTACTTGCTCCAATCATTCCGGCAGGCGCAGCAATATCATGGGGTAATTTCCACCATTTCGCCCAACCGTAGGCAACGAAGAATATCAGAACCGTTTGCAGCACGAGCGGAACTGCAATCAATACGATATGCAGAGGATTGTTCAGTATCGTTTCTCCCTGAAATGAAAATAGGATGATAAGTGTCAATAACAGCCCACCCACCGTATAATTATCAAACTTCTTAATAAATACATTATTGAAGTATTCTATCCCTTTACGGCGTATAATCATTATGCGGGTAATGACCCCAGCAGCAAGTGGTATCACAACAAACAAGCCAACAGATAACATTAAAGTGTCCCACGGAATAGATACGCCGCCAACCCCCAGCAAGAAAGCAACGATAGGAGCAAACGCTATCAATATGATTAAATCGTTCACTGCAACTTGTACCAGCGTATAAGCGGCATCCCCTTTAGTGAGATAACTCCACACGAATACCATAGCCGTGCAAGGTGCAGCCCCCAATAATACCGCTCCGGCTAAATATTCTTCTGCTAATTCGGCAGGTATAAAAGTTTTAAAAATGACATAGAAGAACAAATAAGCTATCCCGAACATGGTAAACGGTTTTATAAGCCAATTTGTAACACAGGTGACAATTATTCCTCTCGGACGTTTGCCGACATTCTTAACGCTTTGAAAATCCACTTTTAGCATCATCGGGTAAATCATTAACCATATCAGGATAGCTACGGGTATCGACACGTTGGCGTATTCAAGCTTGCTTAATGTTTGCGGGATTACCGGGAGCCATTGCCCCACAGCAATTCCGATAACAATGCACAAGGCAACCCAAATGGTTAAGTATTTTTCAAAAAATCCAATTCCTTGTTTCTTTTCCATAACAACAACTATTTAGTTTAATTGCGGTTTTAATTCATTTAGATAGAAGTCATAGAAACGGGCTTTTATTTCATCCCGTACCCGATGAAATTCATTGTCGATAAATTCCGGACTTCCGGTTGCTTCCGATGGGTCGTCAAACCCAATATGCAACCTGTTTTTACTTCACCAGTAAACATAGGACAGCTTTCGTTTGCACCACCGCAGACCGTAATAACATAGTCCCATTTTTTTCCTACATATAGATTGACACTTTTAGGGGTATGTTGGGCTAAATCAATACCTATTTCAGTCATAACCTTTACTGCCATCGGATTAACCTTTTCAGCAGGCTTTGTTCCTGCTGAAAAGACTTCCAGTTTACTGTCAAATGATTGTAATAAGCCGTGTGCCATTTGGCTACGGCAACTATTTCCAGTACAAAGGATTAAAATTCTCATATT
>ENA-OQKK01000156-OQKK01000156.1-human-gut-metagenome-genome-assembly--contig:-NODE-156-length-23425-cov-3.295948_pt1 | contig 23425 bp, 28 predicted proteins | sample MGYA00242648_ERZ504797 | MGnify/ENA primary metagenome ERZ504797 (study PRJEB26092, sample SAMD00036412) | human gut metagenome | host: Homo sapiens | study: EMG produced TPA metagenomics assembly of... | reverse complement strand
GCTTGCTTTGCTATTCTCTCCGTCGCCCTCGCTGCTCTGATTTCAGCATTTGAAGGCTGTTTGTCAGGGGCAGCGAATCGTTGACGGATTTTTTCATTTTGGGGCTTGACTTTTAATAGTTAGTCTCTAATTGGTAGGCGACGAAAAAGTGCTTTTTGTTACCCGAGAAAGAAATTTGTTGAAAAGTTCTTGGAAAATATAGCCGAAGTAGCCTCTTGGTTAAAATAACGTCGGTCTACGGGGCGACCGATGGAGGACGGAACTTGGCAACAATGGCAGTGCCTGAAGTTGAAAGTGGTCTTGAAAAAAGATGCCCTCAATAGGTAGCCGACGGGAAAGGCCATTCTGCACCCACAACTTATAACCTGTAACCAAGATGTAATCATTCAAATCGATATTCGCCAAAAAAGAAGGCTGGATTTCTCCAGCCTTCAAAAAGTATGTATCAATAATTTTTGCTCAGAATCTTCTCAAGCGTATCCGCAAACTTGGCATCCTGCTCCTTCGTCCGCTTTGGGCTCCCCTTGGGGTGCTTTCCGGCACGGAGGAGCTTTTTGCTTTCATACCGTCGCAGCATGAGAGCGTCTATGTTGTCGGCGGTGTATTCCAAACCGTTCTGATTCAGCACCCGGACGCGCTTGACAAGGCACATACTGGCCAGCCCGTAGTCCTGTGTTACGACCACATCCCCCGGTTTTACCCGGTTCACCAGCGCAAAGTCCACGCTGTCAGAACCTTTATCGAATACCAACGTCTGCGCACCTTCTCGCTCGATTTGGTGAGAGGTGTCGCACAGGATGATGACCGAGATGCCGAACCGCTTTGCAATCTGCAACGTCAGATCGACGACCGGGCAGCCGTCTGCATCGATCAAAATATTCATCGGCTTTCCTCCATCACCCACCGAAAGGCTTTCGCCGTGCGTAAGTCGGCGTCTTTGAAATGCCCGCCGCTGTTCCATTGAAGGGTGCAGTCTGTGCCACGCGCTGTAAGCTGACTGTGCAGGGTGCGGATGTTATTGCCCACTACAGCCGTGACGGTGTTTTTCGTGCACTCTTCCTTGTCACCAAGGCTCAGATAAACGCGTTGAGTTTGCATCGGGTACTGCTGTTCAAACTCCATCCAGCCCGGAAACCAAACAGAGGGCGAGGCGGCAGCGATACCATAGAACAGATCAGTCTGGGTGGAGGCCCACAAAGCAAACAGCCCTGCCAGCGAGTAGCCGCCCAGAATGATTTTGACGTTTTCCGGGAGATTAAGCTGTTGTTTCAGTGACGGAATGACCTGCTCTGTCAGGAAGCGCAATGTCTTCCCGGCCTTGCCGCCAAACCCTTGCTTTCCCCAAACAGCAGGGGCTTCCCACGGGGAAAGTGCATCGTTCCAGCTTTCCACCGGAATAGCCGCAAACAAAAAGTGGTGCGCACTCTGTGCAATAGCGGTAACCGCACTTTCCATGCTTTGCAGCTCATGTTCACCGGTCATTTGGAGCAGTAGGTATTCTGCATGGGCTTCGCCGTAAATGCGGCAAGGTCTGTTCCCGATTTGCATTGTCTGTGCAGTCACTGCGGTGTCCTCCCGAAAAAATTTTGATAAGCCCAGTATAGCAACTGAAAAATCATTTTGCAATTCAAAAGGCGTTCATAGCCGTAGCAAGCAGTGTCTTCGTATATACAAAGACCATTTTTGCATTGCAAAATGCTTGTTGGGAAATCCCAAACCCTTGAACCGCATCCGACGGATGCAGGCTGCGCGTTTTTGCAAAACGCTTTTTTAGGACTCCGCAGGAGTGTGCAACCATCACGGAATCGTGATGATTACAGGGATTGGGATTGCATCCTAACAAGCGAATGAACACAGCAGAATTTTAATTCTGCGCGCGAATTTAGCCTTTGTGCGCACAAAGGCTCTGCTTGCCACGGTTATGGTTCTGCGAATGCGATTGAGAAACTTTTCATTCGCATTGCAAACCGGGTGGCACTTTTGTATAATTGGTTCAATGAACACACGCATAAAATCGGAGGGGCTGTCCGATTAAAAAAATCTAAAAATGCGCTATTGTAGGCCACTGGGAGGAATAGCATGAACAAGCAGCAACTCGCATCGAAAATCTGGGAATCTGCCAACAAGATGCGCTCTAAAATCGAAGCCAACGAGTACAAGGATTACATTCTGGGCTTCATATTTTATAAATTTCTGTCGGACAAAGAAGTCAAATGGCTGAAGGAGAATGACTGGACAGACGAATATCTGCCGGATTTGACCGAAGACGATGCCGAAACGCTGGATACCGTTCGGAAGAATGTCGGCTATTTTATCGCCTATGAAAATCTGTTTTCCACATGGATCAGCAAAGGCAGCGACTTCAAGGCTGACGACGTAACGGTGGCATTGCAGGCATTCAGTCGATTGATCGACCCGCACCACAAAAAGGTGTTTGACGGTGTCTTTGCTACGCTGCAAACCGGCCTGTCCAAACTGGGTGAAAGCTCCGGTGCGCGGACAAAGGCCATTCGCGACCTGATCTATCTCATCAAAGATATTCCCATGGACGGCAAGCAGGATTATGATGTTCTCGGCTTTATCTACGAATATCTGATCAGCAACTTTGCAGCAAACGCAGGCAAGAAGGCCGGCGAGTTCTACACGCCGCACGAAGTTTCGCTGCTCATGTCTGAAATCGTGGCGTACCACCTGAAAGACCGGGAAGAGCTCAAAATTTACGACCCCACCAGCGGTTCCGGCTCACTGCTGATCAACATTGGTCAGTGTGCCGCACGGTATATGGGCAATGGCAACAACATCAAATACTACGCACAGGAGTTGAAGGAAAACACCTACAACCTGACCCGCATGAACCTTGTCATGCGCGGCATTCTGCCCGACAACATTGTAACGCGCAACGGCGATACGCTGGAGGAAGATTGGCCGTACTTTGAAGAAAACGACCCGGTCAACACCTACGACCCGCTGTTTGTGGATGCGGTGGTATCAAATCCCCCATATTCGCAGGCGTGGAATCCGAACGACAAAGAGAACAACCCGCGCTTTTCGGATTACGGCCTTGCCCCTAAAGGCAAGGCAGACTACGCCTTTTTGCTGCACGACCTGTATCACATCCGCAATGACGGCATTGTGACCATCGTTCTGCCCCACGGTGTTCTATTCCGTGGCGGTGAAGAAGGTACAATTCGCAAAAATCTGATTGACCACAACAACATTGATGCAATCATCGGTCTGCCCGCCAATATTTTCTTCGGCACAGGCATTCCCACCATCATCATGGTGCTGCGGAAGAATAAAAAGGATTCGGACGTTCTGATTATTGATGCGTCTAAGGGCTTTGAGAAGGACGGCAAAAACAATAAGCTGCGTGCCTGTGACATCAAACGCATTGTGGATGCTTACAAGGAACGCCCGGAGAAAATCAAAAAGTTCGCACGCAGAGTATCCCGCGCAGAGATTATCCAGAATGATTACAACCTGAACATCCCCCGGTATGTGGATTCCTCGGAAAAGGCTGAGAGCTGGGATATCTACGCTTCCATGTTTGGCGGCATTCCCGAAGCTGAACTGCAAGACCTATCTGCATACTGGACTGCATTCCCGCACCTGAAAGCGGCTCTGTTCAGCCCGGACAACGAAGCGTATTGCCATCTGAATGTGCAAAACCTGAAAAACGCAGTTCTGAACCACCCGGATGTAGTGGCATTCAAGACCGCCTTCCAGAATGCTTTCGGTGACTTTGATGCCTACTTGAAGTCCGCACTCATCGACGGCATAACGCAGCTGAATGCTGCCGGCGAGGAAGAACGCCTGAGCCGGGAGATCTTTGCACGGCTGGCAGGAATTCCGCTGGTTGACCGCTATGCAGCATACCAGCTTTTGGACGATGACTGGAAGAAAATCGCCATTGACCTTGAAATCATCCAGACCGAGGGTTTTGCCGCAACCAAGCAGGTAGACCCCAACATGGTGCTGAAAAAGGATGCCGAAGTACAGGACGGCTGGGTGGGTCATGTGCTGCCCTTTGAGTTGGTGCAGAACGTTAAAATGCACGAGGAAGTAGCAGCGCTGCGGGCAAAGGAAACCAGACTCTCCGAAATCGCCGGAGAATATGAAAGCCATCTGGACGAACTGAGCGAGGAGGACAAGGAGCAGAACTTTGTGAATGACGCAAAGGACGCCTTTGTTGCCGCTGAGGTCAAAAAGGCCATCAAGGCGCGGGAAGTAGAGCCTGCCACTTTGAGCATCCTGAAAGATGTGGACGCGCTGTTTGCCGAGGAAAAGACCCTGAAAAAGAAAGTCAAGGACGACAGTGCGGTACTCCATCAGCGCACCAAGAGCGTGATCGAGCACCTGACCGATGAAGAAGTGTGCGACCTGCTGCACCGCAAGTGGATCTTGCCCCTGATGGAAAATCTGAACAGCCTGCCGGATGCCGTTCTGGACGATTTTGTGAAGCAGTTGGATGCCGTCTGCAAGAAATACGAAACCACCTTTGAGGACGTAGAGAGCCAGATTGCCGATACCGAGCACGAATTGCTGGGGCTGCTGGACGATTTGCAGGGAAATGAATTTGACATGAAGGGCATTGCAGAACTCAAAAAGTTGCTGGGAGGTGAATGATTATGCAGGATAACGAGAAGAAACCTGCCCTCCGGTTCAAGGGCTTCACTGACCCTTGGGAACAGCGTAAGTTTGAAGAAATAGCGGTACGTTCCTCTGTTATGAGTGATAAAAAAGGACTTCCGCGTGTTGAATACGAGGACATTATTTCAGGTGCTGGCCGACTTAATAAAGATATAAAATTAAAAGAAAGCGAAAAAGTGGGCATTGTATTTCATAAGGGAGATGTTCTTTACGGAAAACTTCGTCCGTATCTACAAAATTGGCTTTTAGCGTCATTTAATGGCCTTGCCGTAGGAGATTTTTGGGTTTTGCAACCTCAAAACACAGATAGCAGTTTTCTATACCGATTGGTACAGAGCCAGCAATTTGACGAGGTTGCTAATCAATCGACTGGAACAAAGATGCCAAGAGCGGATTGGAAACTTGTTTCAAAAACAAAATTTGCGATGCCGCATTCAGTAGATGAACAAGCTGCCATTGGCGCATACTTTGAGCATCTGGACACCCTTATCACCCTTCATCAGCGTGAGCATATAAAACCGATTTTGGAGGTAAAACGTGTTAAACGAAATGAATGAAAACAACCTGTTCTGCGATTATTATGAGCAGTGGGTTGCTGTATACAAAGAGGGTGCAGTTCGCCCGGTTACATTGGATAAGTACAAAATGACCCTTTCTTGGGTAAAAAAACTCGCTCCTACTTTGAAACTCTGTGAGGTTTCCAGAGTGACCTATCAGCAGCTTTTGAACGATTATGCCGTAGGCCACGAGCGTCAGACCACGATGGACTTCCACCATCAACTGAAAGGCGCCATCATGGATGCTGTGGATGATGGACTGATCGTGAAAGACCCAACCCGAAAAGCGATCATCAAAGGCAAGCCCCCGGTGCCTAAAAAGGTGAAATACCTGAACCAGTTTGAACTGCATCTTTTGTTGAGCGACTTGGATCTACAGGGAAAACTCAACTGGGACTGGATGATTTTGCTGATTGCCAAAACCGGCATCCGCTTTTCCGAAGCTTTGGCGATCACTCCTGCGGATTTTGACTTTTCGCACCAGATGCTTTCCATCAATAAAACATGGGATTATAAGGGGAACGGCGGATTTCTGCCGACAAAAAATAAATCGTCTGTCCGTAAAATTCAAATTGACTGGCAGACGGTGATTCAGTTCGCAGCACTGGTAAAAGACGTTCCTGAAGATAAGCCGATTTTCGTGTTCAAGGAACACGCCTACAATTCCACTGTTAACGATGTTCTGGAACGGCACTGCGACCGGGCCAAGATCCCGGTCATCTCGGTACATGGTCTGCGGCATACCCACGCTTCGGTGCTTTTGTTTGCAGGGGTATCCATTGCAAGCGTAGCAAGGAGGCTGGGGCATTCCAGCATGACAACCACGCAGAAAACCTACCTGCACATCATTCAGGAACTGGAAAATCAGGACATCGACCTTGTAATGCGGTCACTCTCTGGATTAAGCTGATAAAATAATCAACCATCGCTCGCGCTGGTGAAGGATGATAAGAGAAAAGCCAAACCTCAAGCTGTACAGGATGTACGGTGAGGTTTGGCTTTTTGGTATCAGCTGCTCTTTTGATTTTCGTTCATAATTCTTCTGGCTCGTCCGCGCGTGGTGTCCTCAAAGGTTTCATCCTCGCTGAATCGTAGCCAATAGGGGTCTTCCATCAGGCAGGCGTTGGTGCGTTTGACGATTTCCCATGCATTGTAGTTCGGCAGACCCATCATTTTCAGAATTTCCTTGCAGTCCATCCGATTTTTCGGAAAGATTCGTTTCTTTGCCCAAACCACCACATCAACCAATGGAACTTCACGTTTGTCACCAATGAAAAGGTTCAGTGGGAGGCTGTACTGCGGCACGCCCTCATTTGCGCAAAGAGACTGCCCATCTTCGCTTAGGTGGGCAATTTCTTTTTCATCCATCATCAATTTCAGATAGGCCATTTTATCACCCCATGGCGGCTTTCAGGTAGTGCAGACGGTATTTCAGGTATTGACGGATCGCAGATGCTCTTTTTTCGCTCAACAATGCAAGAATAGGCGAGATGGACTGAATGATTTCACTATACAACTCGTCCAAGTCACGCGTTGGCAGCACAGGCTCATCGATCATCTTGATTTGCTGGGCATGGTGACTGCGGAACGGTTTGGCTTTGTCGAACTGATAACGGAGCTTCGTGTCAGTCAATTCTTCATCCGTTGCCCACGCAAGCAGACTACCGCCATTGTCATAAATAGGCGGAGCATAATTTTTTCCATCCCGGACGATCACATCAAAATTGTTTTCGTGGCGGTCTTCGTTGCCGATAAAGGCGTCAAATGCCAGCATTTGATAAAGCCACTTCTTACCATATAGTTCTATCGCATACTGGAACAATGCTTCCGGTGAAGCGGCTCGACCGCTGGCAAGGAAATGGGCATCAGCCAAGTCTGCAAAATGATACAGCTGTTCATCGTCCGTTGTGAACTTGGGGCAGACGCTGACCACATCGCAGGAATAGGTCTGAATGTCGGGAAAGAGTTTGGCAGGCATCAGGGCGTATTCCACATGAGGCAGACCCAGAACCTGCGCAATCAGCGATGCCATCACCTCAGAATATGGCTCATATCCAGCCGTTCCGGCCTCTGTGATGGAGTTGCCTTTGACCATAACAAGCTGATCATCTACATGATACCAGCCCTTTGAGAGCATTCCACGGCTCGTCCGTGTTTCACGCTTTTCAACCAACTGGATTTTTGCAGGGACTTCAATTGGGCTCATGGTATCACGCTCCTTTGCTCCATTATATCATGTTTGGATGGATAGACAAGGTAAACTATGGTCAATAGCAAAAATCAAAACATCAAATTGTTTTTGAAATTTGAAGTAGAAAAGTCAAATCAAATATGAAATTTCGATAGAAACATTAAATTTTTAGCTCAATAAGTGAAATGAACGCTCAAAAAAATGAAATCCAAACCCCAAAAGTGAAATTTGATGGTTGAATACTGAAAAAGTGTTAAAAAAGATTTTAGATATTCTAAATTCGACTTGAACTGTTTTTTGCATATCGTCCTTGCAGATAGCCTTTGGAAATGTTTTCACCTTTCCGGGGAGAGAACTCGGTCAGGGCGTAAATATCGGTCTGCATGGTCTTTTCGTCCTTTTCGGCAAACCAGATCTGATCCCGGCGCAGCAGGGTCAGGTCGAGAAGCCCTGTGTCATGTGTAGTAAAAATAAGCTGGGCGTGGTTTGTATTGATAGCGGCATCCTGCACCATCTCGATCAGATGCCTTGTCAGCAGCGGGTGCATACTGGATTCGATCTCGTCTACTACCAAAACAGAGCCTCTTTCTAGTGCCGCAAGCCACATACCGATGCGAGAGAAGAAACGCTGTGTTCCAACGGATTCTTGCCCCAACGGGAGCCAGAAACCCTTAGAAGTGCCATCTTCGGCATCGAGAGTGTGCAGTGCGGAAATGATAGGCTCTTCCTTGGAGCCTGTAATGCGGATGTCCTTGATACCGAGGTCTGCATACAGCATTTCATGCAGGATACGGCTCTTTTCAGAGCCGCCCTGTCGAATGGCAGACAATGTAGCATCCAGACGCATTTCGGTTCCCATAAAGCCGGTCAGTTTCTCAAAGAACCACAGATAGGCCTTCTCAGTCTGGGGACAGTTCCATTCGTTGGAGCTGGACAGGTAAAGCCGGTTTTCTGCGGTGCGTCCGGCAAGGGTAAGCTGTTCCTGAACATTCTCGCGGAACTGATAACCATTGCCTTCTCTGGAAAAAACCATAGCCTCCCGGCCGTTGGGCCAGTGATAGAGATATTCGGTCAGGACTTTGGACTTGTCAAACGAGAACCCATAGGCATACTTGATGCCGCCATAAAAATAGATGACTTCAAAACTGGTCGGCTGTATAGGCTGGTCGGTGAAAGCAAACGGCTCTTGCGGAAGGAACTCGCCTTTCAGCAACTTGGCATACCGCCCGCAGACCATCTCGCGCATGAGCAGGAGTGCATGGAGGACATTGCTCTTTCCGGCTGCATTTGCGCCGTACAGTGCAAGCACTGGTACAAGCTGTTTCTTCTCGTCCGGTGAAATCAGGCAGCCGGACAGACTTTTATCTGTGGATGCCTTCATGCTGATGATGGCGGTGTTCCTGATAGAACGGTGGTTCGTGACAGAAAATTGAAGCAGCATCGCAAAACCTCCCAAGTGTTTTCTGGATTCAGTATACTCCATTCTTGGCAGGAAATCAAATTTTAATTTTGATATTTGCAGAAAAGAATTCAAAATCGAAAGATAAAATCGAGTTCGGGCTTTTTTTGATGCTGAAGCAGAAATATGAGGAACGGTTGAAATCACTCTGCGTACACGATCTCCCTCACCACCACCTCCTCCGCCTGCGCTTTCAGCCCATTCATGTGCGCCACCCAGAGAAGCTGTGCGCGCTCTTTGTCCGGCGCGGGGTACTTGTCTAACAGAGTGGTCATCGTGCGTTCCGGCCACGCGCAGGCCGTTTTCTGGGCATCCTGCAAATGCGGCCAGAGCGTACCGTTCAGCAGCATCTGGTGATACAGCACAGGGCGCTGGGTTTTGAGGTAGGCCAGCCGCATCCGGCCATATTTGCCCAGCGGTTCGGAATCATCGGTCTGCGGCAGGGTGAGCAGGGGCAGCTGATACTCCCCAACCTGTGCGTAATGGATCTCGGTGCGGACGGCGTTCGTGTTCATCATGGAAATTCTCCTTTGCATTTTCAACGTGTGTTGTGGTCTTTGTGGAAAACAGCACTTACTTCTTCCGATTCTGTGCGGTCAGCCAGTTGCCCTGAGCCTGATAGTAGTGCTCCATCGTGGCGGGTGCGTTCAGGATGGTGGTGCGCAGATAGGCCATGATGTTCTTGATGGGCTGGGTGGTGTTGGCCATCACATCGAAGATGTACTCCACGTGCTGGCTGGTCAGCTTATCCAGCCGGAGTCGGATCGCTTTTGTGGTCTGTGCCTGTTTGCCGATATACTGGGTCTTGAGCGGACAGCAGTACATCTCCACGATGTTATCCAGCAGTTCTTGCAGCATTTCCGGGGCATACCGCTTGGCAAGGATGTCGATTTCCAGCTTCTCCCGGAACTCTGCCCGCACCCGTGTTGCCATCTGGTCGAAATCCTCTGTTTCGGCTGTCTGCCCTGATAGATTAGTACTTTGTCTTTTAGTATTTTGTTTATTAGTATTTTGTTGCGTTGCCTTTTCCAAATTGGGTTCAGCCAAATTGGGAAAATCCAAAAACGGTGAAGAACAAGGTTTCACGCCACTTTTCTGGTTACTGGATGTGGAGGGAGGCGGTGTGCTGTTGTCATCACCGGGAACAGCCGGAACGTCCTCAACAGGCGACTCATAGACCTGATAGTCATAGTCGATGATCTGGCCTCTTGCATTGCGCACTTTCTGGCGGCGCACATAGCCGTGCTCCTCCAGCTCCAGAACAGCTGTGCGGACGCTGTCCAGACCGTCCTTGCAACCGGTGGTCAGCCCTTTCAGGCTGTAATCCCAGTCGTCGGGCAGGGAGAGCATATAGGACAGTAGGCCCTTTGCCTTCAGGGACAACTTCTTGTCCTGAAGATGGTAGTTGCTCATGACGGTATAGTTGACGTTTTTGTTGACGCGGAATGTGGACATGGCGGCTTCCCTTTCAGCCCGGTTTGCGGGCAAAAGAAAACGCAGCATCTCCCGGCTTTCGGGAAACGCTGCGTTCAGACAGGGAAGCCTGCTGTGAGCTGGCACAGCAACGGCAGCACTGCATAATTCTAACGGACATCTAACGCAACTACACCTGAAATGCAGCCGTTGACGCCCCGTGTGAAAAAGGCTTTTTCTAACGTCATTTCGCAAAAAGCGGCTGATTTTCGTCTGCAAATTGCGGTGTGACGTGCCTTTTTGGAGGTTGCAAAAATGCCCTCAGCTGCCAATGACAGCCGCGAGGGACCAGCTTCATCCAACAATTTTAAAGACTCGAAATCGTTTTGTCCTTAATCGGGCACGTGGGTTTGAATCCCACCATCTCCGCCAGAAGTCGCAGATTCAAACGAATCTGCGACTTTTTTATTTTGCGCTTTTACTGCTTGGAACGCAAAAGCATCGGCAAAAACCGGGCCGCAGATGTCCGTTCTCTCCTAAATTCTCTCCAACAGGAACTTTAACCAGTCGCCTGTTGAATCTGTTAAAAATACTACTGTTTGTTGAGACTGCTGTATCTTTGCATCCACTTGAATATGTAACTTCTGCCGCTGACACCATCAGTGTACCCAACGGCAGGAGAGAATGCAAGGATGTCACGCCCGAACCATGCTGCCGGGTGCGAATCCGATAAGATAAGTTAAAAGGTGTGCCTTGGGGATGCGGAAATAGGAGAACAACTCGCCCGACTGCCCATAGAAATAGTCTAGCGTCATTTGGCGTGGCCTCGGATTTTCAACTGTGAGTGCTTGTTCATGTGGAAAACTATCACTCCTTTCCTGTCAGGTGTAAATATTGGCTCCAATGAAAAGGGTACTAAGCAAACAGGACTGCCTCACAAGATGTTGTGGAGCAGTCCTATTTACAAATTATTACATGAGAAAAATCACATCAAAAGAAGATGAGAATCTTCCTGTGCAAGCTGCTGCAAGTCCTCAGAATAACCACTGATACAGAATAGAGCAAAGTATTCGTCTCGATTCGCATTCCCCCACGGAACGACAGCAGCTTTTTCTTTCAGTTGGTGCAGTTCCGACAGCTGCATCGGAACATTTTGATGAAATTTGCACTCTCCAAAGATGATTTTGCTTCGGTCTGTGGTATCAATGGCGACAATATCGATTTCTGTATCTTTTCCACCCCACCAACGGCCAACACGGTCAAAGAGAAAGGGCAGTTTTCCTTGTGCGTTCAGCTCCCACATCTTTTGTCTGCAAATATCCTCGTAGACGTAGCCAACATGATTGGGGATAAACCCGGTTTTCAGCTTTGTCATTGCGATTTCCGGGTGGTCGCTTTCAATGAAAGAGCGCATGGGGTAAACAAATCGGAACCAGAACGCAAGAAAATTATCTTTAATGCGGTATTGCCCCTTTTTGCTGGTTTCAATATTTTTTTCGGTGGGAGGCACTTCTCGCTCCAGAATATCCAGATCGCACAATGTTTTTAAGGGCTTTGACAAACTGGTGGCTGGAAGCGACAGCGCAGAAGCAATATCAGATATCCTCATGTTTCCAGAGGCAATCGCACGGATGATGGAAAAGTAACTTCCGACATCCTGAACCTCCTGCCGCAGTAAAAATTCAGGTTCTTCATACAAAAAGCTCTGAGGAGTCATTACATTTTGCAGAATGGCGGTATCAATATCGGCACATGGATGAAATAATTCGATATACTTCGGAACACCGCCTGTGACAGCATAATATAAAATGCGGGTCTGTTCATCAAGATCAGGGAAGAATCGGTCGTAATAAGCGTATGGAATCTGCTTCAGCCGAATCTGTCCCGTTCTGCGTCCATACAAAGGGCTGGAGTAAGAAAGAGTCTGCTCCATCATCATGTGAACCAGAGAGCCGCAAAGAATCACTTCTACATTTTTGTTTTTCAGAATAGTATCCCAGATTTTTTGAAAAACAGAAGGAAATGCTTTGTCTGCCTTGCCCAGATACTGAAACTCATCCAACACAATGACCAGTTTTTATTTTCCTGAGCAGAGAGAAGAACGGAAAAAATCATCTCCCAGCTTGCATCGGTTGCACTTTTCAATAAATCGTTCTGGAGAAAATCAGCAGCCATCAACCGGAAGGCGTTTCGGTTTGCCTGAATGCTTTCCTCCGTTGCCAGATAATAAAGAGACGGCTTTCTCTTTGCAGAATTCTGACAAAAGCGTGGTTTTTCCTACACGGCGACGACCATAGAGAACGAACAAAGAAGATTCCGGCTTTTCATAAGCGGTCTGTAATACGGACATTTCCTGTACACGGTCAACAAAAAACATAGCGGCTCACCTCACGACTGATTTGATGACAGGTTCAGCTTCATTGTACGCCTCAAAGATTATTCTGTCAAGAATAATTACTTAAAGAATAATCTTTGCATCTAAGCAAACAGGACTGTCTCACAAAATGTTGTGGAGCAGTCCTGTTCGTTTAATATGTAATTGTCATTGCACCTTCATGGCAGTCCTGTGCATAGGTGCGGATGAGAACAGGGCGGCGATTTTCGATGTGCAGCACAAATCCATCAGCCTCCCAAAAGTGCCCATCCAACAGAACTTCGCCCTGAAATGTAATCCGGCGGAGCTTCTGTGCTGCGTCGGTCACCTCAACAGTGCAAAAGCGCTGCAAGTAGCTGCAAATAGCGGCGGCGTGGGAGACGACAAGGGCGTTCTGCCCCTCCGGGAGCGAATCCAGCAGTTCGTGGATGCAGTCTGCCATCCGGGCGCTGACCTCACGGAAGGACTCGCCGTCCGGATTTTTGAAGTCCGGGTCTTCGTATTGGCGTTTCCAGAACGAAGCGTCCTGCCCGGTCGTGTCGCCGGTACGGCGCTCGGCAAGGCGGGTGTCCTGCCGGACGGGAAGCCCCAGCAGCTGTGCGGTCTGGAGCGCACGCAGCGAAGGGGACGACCAGACGAGCGAGACCGTGCGGAAAGCGTCATTTTGAAAGACTGCGGCGGCCCGCTGAAGACCTTCGGCAGAAAGGCCGGGGTCGGGGCTGGAACCGCCGCGCTCCGGGATGGAATGGCGCAGGAGAAGAAGGGTTGTCATGAAAGCCTCCGATTAAAAAAGTGACTTCAGTATAGCAGATTCGGGAAAGCAGATGCAAGAAAACGAGCCGAAAGAACGACGGGGCCGATTCACTCCCCCTCAAAACGCAACCAAATTGCAAAAAATGTTACAATTTTCTCATGAAAAAAGAAGACTGGATTTCTCCAGACTTCCCATAGTATGTATCAATGGTTGCAGTTCAAGATCTTATCAAGCGTATCCGCAAACCTGACATCCTGCTCCTTCGTTCGCTTTGCACTCCCCTTGGGGTGCTTTCCGGCACGAAGGAGTTTTTTGTTTTCGTATCGCCGCAGCATGAGCGCGTCAATGTTGTCGACTGTGTATTCCAGACCATTCTGATTCAGCACTCGTGCGCATTTGGCAAGGCACATGCTCGCCAGCCCGTAGTCCTGCGTCACAACCACATCCCCCGGCTTTACCCGGTTGACCAGCGCAAAGTCCACGCTGTCAGCACCCTTGTCGAATACCAGTGTTTGCACACTCTCACGTTCGATCTGGTGCGAGGTGTCGCACAGGATGATGACGGGAATACCGAACTGCTTTGCAATCTGCAAGGTCAGGTCAACCACAGGACAACCATCTGCATCAATCAAAATCGTCATGCTTGTTCCTCCATCACCCAGCGAAATGCTTTTGCCGTACGCAAATCAGCGTCCTTAAAGTGTCCACCGCTGTTCCATTCAAGGGTGCAGTCTGCGCCACGCTCTGTAAGCCGACTGTGCAGCGTGCGGATATTATCCCCTACCGCAGCCATGATGGTGTTTTTTGTGTGTTCCTCCTTGTCGCCAAGGCTCAGATAAATGTGCTGTGCCTGCATCGGGTGCCGCTGTTCAAACTCCATCCAGCCCGGAAACCACACAGAGGGAGAAGCGGCGGCGACACCGTAGAACAAATCGGTCTGGGTGGATGCCCACGGCGCAAACAATCCCGCCAGCGAGTAGCCGCCCAGAATGATTTTGACGTTCTCCGGGAGAGGAAACTGCTGCTCCAGTGTGGGAATGACCTGCTCCGTCAGAAAGCGCAGGGTGTCTCCAGCTTTGCCGCCGAAGCCTTGCTTTCCCCACACGGCAGGGGCTTCCCACGGGGAAAGTGCATCGTTCCAGCTTTCCACCGGGAGAGCCGCAAACAGAAAATTCCGGCTGCTTTGTGCGATCGCCGCCACTTCATAATCCATACTTTGCAGCTCATGCTCACCTGTCATTTGGAGCAGCAGGTATTCTGCATTGGCTTCGCCGTAAATGCGGCAAGGTCTGTTCCCGATTTGCATTGTCTGTGCGGTCACTGTAGCAGCCTCCCGAAAAAAATTTGATAAGCCCAGTATAGCAACTGAACAAGCATTTTGCAATTCAAACGGTTTTCAGAGCAGGCGCAAGCGGCACAGAGGTACATTCCCCTCTGCTCTCTGGAAAATTACGGCGCGGATGTGATATAATGGAGAAAAACCACCGGGGAACGGCACAAAAGAAGGAGGCTGGCATGATGGGGCAGAGGCAGCGAGAACAGGTTCAAAGAGGCTGTGCGGTGGGCACCGTGGTGCTGCTGGCATGGCTGTGCCGGGTGCTCCCGCTGGAGGGGATGCCCTCCGGCCTGCAGGAAGCCTGCGGCATCCTCCGGAGCCTGCTGTATCTGAGCCTGTTCGCAGGGTGGGGAATCTCCCTGTACAACCGCACGGTGCATCCGCAGGTGCGGCGGCTGCTGCTGAACGTGGATCTGTTGATGCTGTTCTGGATCCTTGTGCGCACCCTGCGGTTCCAGCTGAACACTCCCCCGGGGCTTTTTTTGTTGGCCGCATGGCCCGTTCCGGCAGAAAAAAACAGGGCTGCTCCACATCTCTGCGGGGCAGTCCTGTCTGGCTGCGCGGGTCGGCGCACGGGCTTCCGGGGGTTCCGGAAGGGTGCGGCTCAGCGCGCGGTTTTCTTTTCCTCCGGAGCCTCCGGGTTGTTTTCCAGGTTCAGCTCGGGCATCAGCTCGCTGCTGATGATGGTCAGCATCTGTTCCAGCTTCTTCACGTCCTCTTTGGGGAAGCGCTTGTTCACCCGCTGGACCACCGTGCTCAGGTAGGAGTAGCTGATGTTGTAGTAGTCGATATACTTCTGGGTGGGCCGCAGGTGATACTCCCGGCGGTCGGTGGTGGACTGGATCTTTTCCACATAGCCCTTGCGCACCAGCGAGCCGATCTTATACGCCGCGTTGGGGGTGGAGATCTGCATCATCCGGGAAAACTCCGCAATGGTGGGCTCCCCCATGGCCATGATGCCCTCCATGCAAAAGGATTCCACCGTGGTCAGGGTCGCCTCACGGGTGGCAAAGCGCTGGAACACGTTCTGGTAGAAATGGAGCTTGAACTTGGTATAGACATCGTTGAATGCTTTTTCCAGCATGGTACGGTCTCCCTTCGAACACTCAATTTCCTTTAGTATATCACGCTTTGGTCTTTTTGCCCAGCTTTACGCGCAGAATGTTCAGCACCACCAGCTCCAGCACAATGGCAACGCCCAGCAGGATCAGCGAGGTCCACAGGCTGGCGCTGCTGCCCAGGAACATCTGGGTCAGGCCGGTGATCACATAGCACGCGGCAGAGCAGGAAGCGGCGGTAATGGCGTAGGGCAGCTGGGTGGAAACATGGTTCACATGGCTGCAATGCGCACCGGCAGAGGCCATGATGGTGGTGTCGGAAATGGGAGAGCAGTGGTCGCCGCACACAGCGCCGGACAGGCAGGCCGCAATGGAGACCACCAGCATCTCGCCCTGGGGGAAAGCGTGGCAGACAATGGGGATCAGGATGGAGAAGGTGCCCCAGGAGGTGCCGGTGGCAAAGGCCAGGAACACCGCCACCAGGAAGATGATGACCGGCAGCAGGTACTGCAGGGCGGCAGCGGAGCCGCCCAGCAGGTTGGCAACGTAATACTTTGCACCCAGCAGGTTGGTCATGCCGGAAAGCGTCCAGGCCAGGGTCAGGATCAGCATGGGGCTGACCATGGCCTTGAAGCCCTCGGGGATGCAGGCGGCAAAATCCTGGAACGTCATCACGCTGCGGACACGGTAGAACACAAAGGTGAACATCAGGGCAATGCTGCTGCCCAGCACCAGACCGGCGGAGGCGTTGCAGTCGGAGAAGGCGGTGATGAAGTCCACGCCCTCAAAGAAGCCGCCGGTGTAGATCAGGCCAAAGATGCAGGCCGCGATCAGCACCAGCACCGGGGCCACCAGATCAATGACATGGCCGTGGGCATCGTCCTCGGCATCCACATCGTCGCCGTAGGGGCGGTCGGCCGTGGTGAAAAGGTCGCCGGCCCGGGCGTTGTCCTCGTGCTGCTTCATGGAGCCGTAGTCCGTGCCCGTGAAGATGAGGAACAGGCTCATCACAATGGTCAGCAGGGCGTAATAGTTGTAGGGAATGGTGCGCAGGAACATGGTAAAGCCGTTGATGCCGGAGCCTTCGGGCACGCTGGAAGTAACGGCGGCGGCCCAGCTGGACACCGGCGCAATGATGCACACCGGGGCGGCGGTGGAATCAATGAGGTAGGCCAGCTTTGCGCGGGAGACCTTCTGCCGGTCGGTCACGGGGCGCATCACGGAGCCCACGGTCAGGCAGTTGAAGTAGTCGTCCACAAAAATGAGCATGCCCAGAATCAGGGTGGCAAACTGCGCCCCGGCCCGGGTGTGGATGTGGGTGGAGGCCCAGCGGCCAAAGGCGGCGCTGCCGCCGGCCTTGTTCATCAGGGCCACCAGAATGCCCAGCATCACCAGAAAAACCAGAATGCCCACGTTGCTGCTGTCAGAGAGCTTGGCCACCATGCCGCCGTCCTCGTTGAAGAACAGGGTGTTGAGCGCCAGCTCCAGGTTGCCGTTGGCAAAGAGCAGCGCGCCGGTGGCAATGCCCACCAGCAGGGAGGTGTAGACCTCCTTGGTGTTCAGGGCCAGCACAATGGCCACCACCGGCGGCAGCAGGGAAAGCATGGAGCTGTACACCGCGGGGGCGTAGCTGGCCGGGTCGGCAATGGTGCCGGGGGTGGCTGCGGTGCACCACAGCAGCAGGGCAAACACCAGCAGTGCCCCCACCCAGGAGAGATTTGTCTTTTTCATAAATGATTCCTCGCTTGATTTTTTGTCCCGGCCCGGGGCAGACTATCCCTATTGCAAACGGAAAGGGGGCCGCCGCCACGCCGGATTATAAAGCGCTGTATTTTGAGCTGTTCCGCGCCAACGAACAGGCCATCCGCCTGCTGACCGCCGCCCAGCAAAAGGCGGAAGCGCAGGTGATGGAAGAGGACAGAGTGCCGCTGTATCTGCACGGTCAGCCTGCCCACAATGCCAAAGGCTCCCCCTTTGGGGGAGCTGGCAGCGCCAACGGCGCTGACTGAGAGGGCGAGGCCGTTACCCCTTTTTGCTCTCTGCCTTTGCGGCAAACTTTGCGTTGTTGATGATGAACCGCTCGTGCACGCCACCGCCCACGGGGCCTTTCTCGTCGTGCAGGGAGACCTTGAACACCAGCTTGCGGCCCTCCACAGCGGTCAGCTCGCTCTCGCAGGTCACGGTCATGCCCACAGGGGTGGGGGCGCTGTGCTCCAGCTCCAGCCGGGTGCCCACGGTGCCGCAGCCCTCGTCCAGCGCGGCGGCAACGCTCATCCAGCAGGTCTTTTCGGCCAGTGCCACCAGCGCGGGGGTGGCAAACACGTCCAGCGTACCGCTGCCCATGGTCTTTGCGGTGTTCTCGGCAGTAACGGCGACACTCTGCTCGCCGCAGATTCCAGCTTCCAACATAAAAATACGTCCTTCCAGATGCCCGAAGGCGAAAATTTTGAAAATACATTGTTAGAATACCACACTTTTGGCACAGATGCACCTGTTTGGCGTTTTTTCTGCAAATCTCCTCCGTTTTGGCTTTTTTACGGTTTTTCAATGATTTTAAGAGGAATGCGGAAATCTTTGCAAAACCCCTTGACAGAAGCTCTTCTGCATGATAACATGAACACATGAACAGACGTTCATGTAAAGCGCGGCAAAAGGAGAACAGACATGATCGGATTGGAGCAGATGACCCCGGCGGGGCAGGAAAACACGGAACCGGTGGTGATGCCGGATGACGAGGTGCTGTATGAGCTGGCCGACCTGTTCCGGGTGTTCGGCGACTCCACCCGCATCAAGATCTTATATGCGCTGCATGACAATGAGCTCTGCGTGCAGGACATTGCCAATGCGGTGCAGCTGAGCCAGTCGGCAGTGAGCCACCAGCTCCGGGTGCTCAAGGATACCAAGCTGGTGCGCTTCCGCCGGGATGGCAAAACCGTTTACTATGCACTGGATGATGACCATGTGAGAAGCATCCTCTCGATGGGCATGGATCACATTGAGGAGTAAACGGAAAACGCAGTACAAAGCCTCCGGGCGCACAAGGCGTGCCTGAGAGGTCCACATAAAATAAAGAGAGGTACCTATGATGAAGAAGACCTACAAGATCGAAGTTGACTGCGCAAACTGCGCCCAGAAGATGGAGGATGCCGCCAACACCGTTGCAGGCGTGGCACAGGCTACCGTCAGCTTTATGACCCAGAAAATGAAGGTCGAGTTTGCTGAGGGTGCAGACCCCCACAACACCATGGTGAACGTTCTGGCTGCCTGCAAAAAGGTCGAGGACGACTGCGAGATCTTTGATATCTGAGGAAACAGGGGTTTGTAACTCCGGTGCGGCTCCCCTGCGGGGGAGCTTTTTGTGACGCATTTTTCGAGCAGAACGGCCCAAAAGCCGGTGTGGGAAACTGTGGAAAAGAAAACGGGTTTTCAACAGTTTCCACCGGGTTTTCAACAGCTTCTGCGAAAAAGTGCAAAAAAGAAACGCGAAAAAAGCAGGTTTTCTCCGGGAAAAGTCCGTGGAAAACTCAGGGGAAAACGTGGAAAAGTCTATCCCGTGGGGAAAACCTGTTGAATCCACCCCGTCCGCCGCGGCGCATTGCGGCCCAGAACCCAGAAAAAAGGAGAGTACAGATATGAATAAAAAGCAAAAGAAGAACCTGTACCGGATCATTGCTGCTCTGGTGCTGGTGCTCATCCTCAAATTGCTGCCCCAGTTTCCCACGCCGGTGGAGCTTCTGCTCTACTGCATCCCCTATCTGGTGGTCGGCTGGGATGTGCTCCGCAAGGCACTGCTGGGCATCAGGAACCGCCAGCCCTTTGACGAGTGCTTCCTGATGGCCGTTGCCACCGTGGGCGCGTTTGCGCTGGGCGATTATGTGGAGGGTTGTGCCGTTATCATCTTCTACCAGATCGGCGAGCTGTTCCAGAGCGTGGCCGTGGGCAAGAGCCGCCAGAGCATTTCCAGCCTGATGGATATCCGCCCCGATTACGCCAACGTTGAGGACGAGGACGGCAAACTGGAGCAGGTGGACCCCGATGATGTGGAGGTGGGCACTGTGATCGTGGTCCAGCCCGGCGAGCGGGTGCCCATTGATGGCATCATCGTAGAGGGAACTTCTGCCCTGAACACTGCCGCCCTGACCGGCGAGAGCTACCCCGGGATGTCGTTCCGGCGATGAGGTCATCAGCGGCTGTGTGAACATGACCGGCCTGCTGAAGGTCAGGACCACCAAGGAGTTCGGCGAATCCACCGTTTCCAAGATCCTCGACCTGGTGGAAAATTCCAGCATGAAGAAGGCCCGCACCGAGAACTTCATCACCCGCTTTGCCCGGGTCTACACCCCCGCTGTCTGCTACGGTGCACTGGCGCTGGCCTTTGTTCCCCCCATCGTTCTGCTGCTGATGGGCCAGCCCGCCCGCTTCGGTGACTGGGTCTACCGCGCCCTGACTTTCCTGGTCATCAGCTGCCCCTGCGCTCTGGTCATCTCCATCCCGCTGAGCTTCTTCGGCGGCATCGGCGGTGCGTCTGCCTGCGGCATCCTGGTCAAGGGCTCCACCTATCTGGAGGAGCTGGCCCGCACCGGCATCGTGGTGTTTGATAAGACCGGCACCCTGACCCAGGGCACCTTCAAGGTGGTGGGCATCCACCCCGAAAACGGCGTGACCGGGGATGCCCTCGTGGAAGCCGCCGCTCTGGCTGAGAGCTGGTCCAAGCACCCCATCTCCCTGAGCATCAGGAACGCTTACGGCAAGGACATCGACCCCAGCCGTGTGACCGATGTGCAGGAGCTGGGCGGCCACGGCGTGACCGCAAAGGTGGACGGCAAAACCGTCGCCGCCGGCAACGCCCGCCTGATGGCAAAGCTGGGCCTGACGGTTCCCGAGATCACCGAGCCGGGCACCATCGTCCATGTTGCCATGGAGGGCAGATACGCAGGCTATCTGCTCATCGCTGATGTGGTCAAACCTCACAGTGCCGCTGCCATCAGGGGCCTGAAACAGGCCGGTGTCCGCAAGACGGTCATGCTGACCGGCGACGCGGAGCCTGTGGCAAAGGCCGTTTCCGCCGAGCTGGGTCTGGATGAATACCATGCAGGCCTGCTGCCCGGCGACAAGGTGGACCGGATCGAAACGCTCCTCGCCGCAAAGCAGCCCAAAGAAAACCTCGCCTTTGTGGGCGACGGCATCAACGATGCCCCGGTTTTGTCCCGTGCGGATGTGGGCATCGCCATGGGTGCTCTGGGCTCCGATGCTGCCATCGAGGCCGCTGACGTTGTCCTGATGGACGATGACCCGGCCAAGATCGCGCTGGCCATGCGCATTGCCCGCCGCACTCTGCGCATCGTGTATCAGAACATTGTGTTTGCTCTGGCGATCAAGTTCGCCTGCCTGGTGCTGGGTGCGCTGGGTCTGGCCAGCATGTGGACCGCCATCTTCGCCGATGTGGGCGTGATGGTGCTGGCTGTGCTGAACGCCACCCGTGCCCTGTACACCAAAGATCTTGCAAAAAAGAACGCGCAGTGACCGTGCTCTCTGCCCCCGCCTGAGTGCTGATGCCCCGCGGGGGCTTTTCGCTGCCGGTGAATTGCATTCTGCCCGGAGTGATGGTACAATAAGACACAGTGACCCCCGCCGCCGGACGTTTTCCGGCAGATAGATGGAAGAAAGAAGGCTTTTATTATGAGCATGAACACGGTTCCTGAGCGTCTGGCCGCCCTGCGGGCTGCCATGAAGGCCAACGGCGTGGACGTTTATCTGATTCCGGTGGGTGACCCGCATTCCAGCGAGTACCTGCCCGACCATTACACCTCCCTGACCTATTTCTCCGGCTTCCACGGCGAGAACTCCAACTTCGTCGTCACCCCACCGAGAGCGCTGTCTGGGCAGACGGCCGCTACTTTGTGCAGGCGGAAAAGGAGATCGCCGGTACCGAGATCCAGCTGATGCGGATGGGTGAGCCGGGCGTGCCCACCGTGGAGGAATACTGCGGCAAGGTGCTGCCTGAGAACGGCGTGCTGGGCCTGTGCGGCCTGACCGCTTCCTGCGGGCTGGTGCGCGGCGTGCAGAAGGAGCTGGATGCCAAAAAGGGCACCATCAAGACCCTGAACCTTGAGGATGAGCTGTGGACCGAGGGCCGCCCCGCCCTGCCTGCCACCCCGGCATGGATCCTGCCCAAGGAGTATGCGGGCTTCTCCCCTGCCGAAAAGCTGGAGCGGCTGCGCGGCAGGCTCAAGGAGCTGGGCTGCACTGCACAGCTGGTGGGCAAGCTGGATAATCTGGCCTGGCTGCTGAACCTGCGCGCCATGGATATCCAGTGCACCCCCTATGCCATGTCCTACTGCTATGTCGACCCCGGAGCGCGCGGTGCTCTTCATCAACACTGCACGTCTGGGCGCGGAAGCTGCCGCAGAGCTCAAGGCCAACGGCGTGGAGATCCAGGAGTACGATGACGTGCTCAAGTTCCTGGCCGCTGAGACCGAGCCCCAGACCGTGCTGGCTGACCCTGCATCCGTGAACTTTGCCGTTTACGAGACCCTGCAGAACAATGCTGCCCTGACTGTGAAGGATGAGGCCGACCCCCTGCTGCCCATGAAGGGTGTGAAGAACGAGGTCGAGCTGGCTCACGACCGCGAGGCCCATCTGCGGGATGCAGTTGCCATGGTGCGGTTCCAGAAGGAGCTGGAAGAGCGTCTGGCTGCCGGGGAAGAGCTGACCGAGCTGACCGTGGACGAGATCCTCCACAAGTACCGCTCTGCACAGGACAAGTTCATCGTGGAGAGCTTTGGCACCATTGCCGCCTACGGCGGAAACGCTGCCATGATGCACTACCACGCCACCGAGGAGGACCATGCCAAGCTGGAGCGCAAGGGCTTCCTGCTGGTGGACAGCGGTGCCACCTATCTGGACGGCACCACCGATATCACCCGCACCTACCCGCTGGGTGAGCTGACCGAGGACGAAAAGCTGTTCTACACCTGGACCCTGCAGTGCCACATCGACATTGCAAAGGCTTGTCTGGCTGAACTACTGCGACGGCCATATGCTGGATACCATCGCCCGTGAGCCGCTGTGGCAGCACCTCATCAACTACCGCTGCGGCACCGGCCACAGCGTCAGCTTTGTGGGCAACGTCCACGAGGGCCCCCACTCCCTGAACGGCCGCAACACCACGGTGTTCCAGCCGGGCATGATCGTCACCGATGAGCCGGGCGTGTACGAGGCCGGTCAGGTGGGTATCCGCATTGAGAACGTGCTGGAGTGCTACCACAAGGCCGACAACCAGTACGGCACCTTCCTGGCGTTCCGTCCGCTGACCTTTGTGCCCATTGCCACCTCTCCTGTGGTGCCCGGTGTCCTGACCCGGGACGAGCTGAACTGGCTGAACGCCTACCACCGCGAGGTGTTTGAGAAGCTGGCTCCCCGCCTGAATGAAGAAGAGCGGGATTGGCTGGCAAAGAAGTGCGCTGCCATCGGAGCATAACCACAAAAAAGGGAGACCCCGCAGGGGGTCTCCCGATTTTGGTTTATTCTTTCCGGTTTTTCCAATATTCCTTGGCTTCCTCAATGATCTTTTTGAAGGGGCCGGAGGGGTAGGTGCTCTCGGCGATATCCACCAGGAACTTATACAGCTGGG
>ENA-OQKK01000151-OQKK01000151.1-human-gut-metagenome-genome-assembly--contig:-NODE-151-length-23579-cov-4.803130_pt1 | contig 23579 bp, 24 predicted proteins | sample MGYA00242648_ERZ504797 | MGnify/ENA primary metagenome ERZ504797 (study PRJEB26092, sample SAMD00036412) | human gut metagenome | host: Homo sapiens | study: EMG produced TPA metagenomics assembly of... | reverse complement strand
TTGATTGTTGGTTGTGGTGACTTAACAATACTACTATTAGGACTTGGTTTCCACTGCTTTTTATTTAGGAAAAGAAAAACTGCGTCACAGCCTTGGCAGGCCATCGCGCAGCGATTTTGTTCAATTCTAGTTTGCAAAACTGACCAAAAATACAATCAGTTCGTAAAAGTATGATTTTACGAACTGGTTTTTGTGTATTTACGGCATTCTTTTTTGTATACGAACTTTTTGGTGTGAAAAAGCTGGTATTCGGCTGAGGTATTGAAAGAGCTGGGATTGAAATGAGGGAAGTGGATAAATGTTTTGATTGACGAAATAACCTATACATGATAGTATAAATCCAAAGATGATGGTCTATCAGAGAGACTGTTATATATCTTCAAGTTTAAAAAGATAATTTTCAATAATTTTTCAAAAATCAGAATCGACAATTCATGACAAATCAACCCTGAATCGGGGAACGTTTCTCATAGAAAAGAACTACAAAAAATAAGAAAATAAAAACGGAAAACCATTGTCTGTAGTATAAGTATTTGTTATTATGAAGTAAATAGAGGATATTTTACAAAGTAAAGCTTAATCTAGAGAATCTGCCAGTGGCGGGCCTCTGTAGATACCAATGTATACAAAAGGAGAATGAAAAAATGAAAAAAGAAGACATGTCCTGTATCGACTGCGCAGTAAAAAACTGCAACAAAATGGATAAAACCTATCCGGATTTCTGTCTGACAACACACATGGATGAAGAAGTTCTAAATGAAGCTATGGAATGCTACAATGAAGACGAGAACCGCAAAGTAACAATCGCTGCAGCTGAAGTAGAGTATGAGAATTACTGCAAACATACCCGTGTCGAAGAAATCATGGATTTTGCAAAGAAGATTAATGCGAAAAAGATCGGGATCGCAACATGTGTCGGATTGTTGAAAGAAAGCCGTATCCTGGCAGATATCCTGCGCAGACATGGCTTTGAGGTGTATGGTGTCGCCTGTAAAGCCGGAACACAGAAGAAGACATCTGTCGGCATCCCGGAATGCTGCGAAGGTGTCGGTGTAAATATGTGTAATCCGATCCTGCAGGCAAAGCTTCTGAACAAGGCGAAAACGGACCTGAATGTTGTGGTCGGACTTTGTGTGGGGCATGACAGTCTGTTTTACAAATATTCCGAAGCACTGACTACGACAGCAGTGACGAAAGACCGTGTATTGGGGCATAATCCGGTGGCGGCGCTTTATACTGCGGATAGTTATTATTCAAAGTTGAAGAAGAGTAATATTTCTAATTTGGGCGTTTAAAGATACATAAAGATATCCCATTCAAGCATTTCTCTTTTTATCCAACGAAAAAAAGAACACACAACACTCTGTATGTTCTCTTTCTGTATGTGAAGTCCAATATTATACTTTGAAGTAGCTATCCAATCCTTTGAACTCTTCCGCTTTGATATTCCTGGTCTTTATCGTTATCGTTCGACATATTACTCCTTCCATTTCATCCATAATAGAATACTATTTTCTTCTATAAATCAGAACTGAGTAATATGTGGAAGATTTTGGACATATTAGCGTGATTTTTTCCAGATAAAACCAGACACCCAACACATATCAATATTTTTTACTATTTGTACCAAGGACAGATTATGGGGATATTTTCCTATATTCTGTACCTTTTCTGTATGTTATTACTACATTGCTCTTTTCCGCTGTCGTAATGCTTCCATATCTGTAGAGTATCTGCTGGCTTTTTCCTGATCATGTTCCTTTCCACGGCAGTTCTCAAATATCTTCATATAAATTTCATCCACCACCCCTACGATTTCTTTCTTGCATCTCACACATGTAATCTCAACACTGCAATTTCCCGCCACCTTAAACAACTGCTTTCCGCAGGACGGGCAGCTCACATATCTCATCTTAACTCTCTCAGTCATCATCAAAGTCCTCCTGACATTGTACAATTTACGTACCATTCAACGGATAAGGGAAATGAAAACCATTGATGATTATATTCTCTGGATAAATGAGTTCCGATGTGCCGAAGTCCGCACCATTCATCCTGTGACCTTCTTGCTGATCTTTTCGACTGGTATAACACCATTAAAAAGCTATCTCTCCTCCATAAACCACATATTGTTGTCCTCATAGAAAAGATGGCTCTCTTTTCCGTCAACAATACAGGTATAACGTATTCCGGCTCCGCCTGCTTTCAGGCTTGCCGCTCTTCTTACATCTGTTACTTTCTGAATCTCATATACATGGCCATCCTTCCAGATAAAGCTCCTTGGTAGAAGCCTTCCGTCATTTGTAAATTCAGCCATGACATTTACATATACCTTGCTGCTTTCCATAATAGTTCAATCCCTCCTGTCTATCCAAAGTACCCATGCGGATGTACCATATGATCAGACTTTGCATCACATGCTGACAGTATTCTGTCACGGTACATAAGCCCTCTCTGGACACTGTAAAATCCAAATCTTTTGCGGATAATATCAACCGTCTCATCCATTTTCATCTGTTTTTCTCTTGCCTGAGGATCCATGAACATGTCCAGCTGCTCCCAGAAATAATCTGTCACAAGATCCGTTCCACGTATTCCTATGCTCCGCAGTGGCTTTTGAAAGAACTCTGGCCGGCTGCTTTTCAGTTCCTTATCATCTGCCGGCAGTCTGTAGTTGTCTTTGTATAGCCTGTATCCAGCCTCTGCAATCTCTTTGGTGATATTGCTCGCATTCTGTAACTTTACCTGTTTTGAAAAATGGAACAGTTCTTTGTCACGGACACTGATCTCAACAGTCCGGCACCGGAAACCATTCTCCCGGAGTCTTGCCGCTACACTTTCTGCCAGAATGTATAACACAATCTTGACATCTTCATCTGTTTCCATATCCCTGGGCGTTGTTGTACTGTTGCCTACGGACTTGACCGGAGCTGATGTGTTTTCCAGCTTTACCGGAGATTCATCATATCCATTAGCAAAAGCCCACAGAATACTTCCCATCTTGCCAAGTTTTCTGACTAGCAGGGTTTCATCAGATTTTGCCAGATCTCCGATAGTCCGGATTCCCATGCTATATAACTTTTTATTCGTTGCATTTCCCACATATAACAGATCAGAAACTGGAAGGCACCAGGCTTTTCTCTGAAACTCATCCTCATACATGGTAGTAATGGCATCCGGTTTCTTGTAATCCGAACCAAGTTTTGCAAAAATCTTGTTGAACGACACACCCACGCTCACCGTAATGCCAAGTTCTTTTTTCATCCTACTGCTACAGGCTTTCCCCGAAGCTCCGGATGATGCAGAAGCTCTACTGATGCATAAAAACAGTTACAATCACTATGCAGTATTGTCCGGTTCACTGAATCACCTTCTTTCCTGCTGCCGGATGATATGCCATCCGTCTACATGGCATAATATAATACTTTTTATATTGCTATTCAATGGTAATTTATTGCATATTATCAATATCATTGATATTTCTATTGCTTTTTAGGGATTCCTGTGCTAAAGTTGATATATCCCCATAGGGAGATCATACCTGATATGATTACTTAGAAAGGCATAATACTATGAAAGATTTAGGAAAGACCATTGCTAAATACAGAAAAGAACATAAGCTGAACCAGAGCCAGCTTGCAAAAGAACTGGAAAACTATGACATCTATGTAAAGCAGAATTCAATCAGCGCCTGGGAGCTTGGCACAGCAACACCAAATGCCAGACAATTTCTCGCCTTATGTGAAATTCTTGAAATATACGATATCTATACGGATTTTATCGGCCAAAGTCCCCTTAACCCATTCCGAAACCTGAATGAAACGGGAATGAACAAGGTGCTTGAATATATCAGAGATCTGGAAAGCACCGGCAACTATAAACCGGCAGATATCATTCCTATTCACGTGATCCGGGAAAGAAAAGTATTTTACAATACAGTTTCTGCCGGTACCGGCTCTTTCCTCGACAGCGATGAATATGAGATGATTTCCTCTCCTGATATTCCGGAAGCCGCAACCTTCGGTGTATATGTAGATGGTGACAGTATGGAGCCTAGATATCATAATAAGGATCTCATCTGGATTGAACAGACAGCATGCCTTGATGATGGCGAAATAGGTATTTTCTATCTTGATGGAAACGCATATGTGAAGAAATTTCAGAATAACAGACTCGGAATCTACCTCATATCACTGAATAAAAAATATGATCCGATTCCGGTTACAGAGAACAGTTCCTTCAAAATATTCGGCCGTGTTCTTTCATAAGTCCTTTTTTTGGGACACTTAAAACTGTAGGATTATTATAGCGGAACAGACCTGAACAATTCTGAATTTGGAGGTGCATATATATGAATACTGATATGGATATAGACATAAACACCATGACAGACACAATTACTTGCAGACTTGTTGAAGCGAGGGCAGATCTTGGCATTACCCAGAAAGAACTTGCATCAGCAACCGGCATCAGCCTGAAAACTATTGCCAATATCGAGTCAAAACAGCATATTCCTTCTCTGCTATACGCCATGAGAATTGCAGATTTTTTTCACAAACCGGTAACAAGCCTGTTCTGCTATCATCCTGGTGTTCAGCAGACTCCCTCTAAAGGAGATGATCTGAATGAATAATAAAAAAATGTTAGATTTCCAGACAATCGCTGTTGATTTTGATGGCACTCTCTGCTACAGCAAATGGCCGGAGCTTGGTCAGCCAAACCAGGCACTGATCGAATATCTCCAGGAATGGGGCTATGCCTTTGTGCTTATTCTGGCATTCATTTTTAGTTAGTGCGGGTTATTTGCCTAATACAGTTTTTCTCATAATAAAAATCTGTTGGTTAAACTTTTTCAAATTTTGCTACTTCATCCGATAAATCTTCCGAAAGGTTCTTATTTTCGTCCGCCTGCACTGTAATTGCTGAAATTGCTGTTACAAGTTGTGATATCTCTTGTGCTACGTTTGTAACACCTTTTGCAGATTCTTCAATCGCTATAGAAATGTTATTGATACCTTCATTCATATCATTCATTGTACCTAAGCTATCTTTTGACTTAACTGCAAACTCGTTAAATGTATTACTTGCCTGTTCAGAATCAGCATCATAATTTCCAATAATTTTTACAAAGTTGTCATAATCAAGTGCTACCTTTTCTATCTACAAAACGAAATCATTTCTGTTGCATTTCCAGACAGATTGTTTACTGCCTCAATAACTTTTCCACTGATTTCCTGAATATTGTTTGCTGTCTCACGTGAACTATCTGCAAGCTGTCTGATTTCATCTGCAACAACGGCAAAGCCCCTGCCTGCTTCCCCTGCTCTTGCTGCTTCAATCGATGCATTAAGTGCTAGAAGATTTGTCTGTGCTGCGATATTTAAGATATTTTCTGTAAGTTTTGCAATTTCATTTACAGACTTAGATGCTTCTACTGCCTCCGCGACATCCTTTTGAATGCCATCAAATGTTTCTACTGTTTTTTCTTTTGATGCAATCGCTTCTTTATAGCTATTTTCTGCAGTAAGCTTCACTTCATGCATCTTCATTGCAGAGTTCTTAGCATCCTCATTCATGCCTTCCATTTTCTTTAGCAGATTATTACATCCTTGGGCTAAATCATATAGAGAAGCAGATACCTCTTCCATGGATGCTGCAAGTTCTTCCGATGTTGCACTCACATTGGATGCACTCATATTTGAAGATTCCGCCTCATTTTGTACAAGATAGGAAGATTCTTTCATATCTTTTGATACACTCTGAATCTTTACCATAAGATTTTGTAATGTTTCAATAAAATGGTTGACACCATTTGCAAGCTGACCAATTTCATCACTGGTTTCATCAAATACTCTTAACGTAAGATTACCCTGTCCTGATTCTATACCTAAAATGATATCATCCAAATCATTCTTTGCTCTTTTTGCTGGACGAACAATGGACTTATTAATAACAATCGAAAGAAGTACGATTACAATAATATCAGCTACCACAAGTGCAAGATCAAAAATGATGCTTCCATTTATTCTGTAGTTGATATGTCTGATGGCTTCTGCCACTTCTCCTTTTGCTGTTTCAAAAACCGCGGTATCATTATTTTCCACTGCTTCTTCATATTGTTCAAACTGTTCTATAAGCACATCATTCTTTCCTCGAATAGCTTGTAATGCCATTAAATTCAAGGCTGTGATCAAAACTGCAAAAAAGCCTACAGACACTAACATTGTTACTAACTTTTTTCCCAAGTTCTTTCTCTTTTTCATGTTTATTTTTCTTCTTTCTGCGAAAAGCACCAATGCGTTATGTTTTGGAATTTTTTACCATCATTCTACCCCACCCCACAAAATTTTGTCAATACTTTATTCTCTTGATAGAAAATTTTAATCTTTACTCTGATGAGGATGGCGTGAAACACATCCGTATCAAAGCCAGACCTAATAAATGGCATGAGAATGACTGCCCTTTCTGTCACAAGTCATGTCCTGCTTATGACAAACATTCCAGCAGACCAACCACTTGGAGGGGACTGGACTGGGGTGGTATTCTGGTCGAAGTTGAATACCAGACGCATCGTATCATCTGCCTTGAACATGGGGTTATATGTTGCCGAAGTTCCATGGGCATATCCAGGTAGTAGATTTACCAAGGATTTCGACCTTACCGTTGCATGGTTTGCATCCTATCTTCCAAGAAGTACCACATCATACTTCATGAGAGTGGACTGGGAAACTATAGGCCGCTGTGTCAATCGTGCTCTTCACGATTTAGAACCGGAGCACTCAAGAAGACTTGATGGTCTGGTTAATATCGGCATTGACGAAACCAGTTACAAAAAGGGTCACAGCGTCCAGAAGTAACCACTACATCAATCACTCAATCCAGACAACTCTAATAATTCTTGTCTTTTTTGCTCATACTCTGCTTTTTTATCTTCTGGAAGCTCTGCGTATAGTTCATCATAATCTAATTCTTCCCGATCTGTTCCCTTCACAGGTGCCAAAAGTACATAGTCCATCCACATTTCCCAGAGATCATCAAACATTTCTCTGCTGTCTGTATATACAGTATTTCCATCAAAATTACCATCTCTAAACCATTTCAGATGTACAAATCCAAAATCTCCTGCATCTAAAACGCACATATCTCCATACATAGTATATAATTCTTGAAATGCTTCTGCTACTCGCTTACATTTATCATGTTCTTCCTTCGTGTACACTTTTTCCATATAGCCTACCTCTCATTCCTTTCGGCTTCTGGACGCTGTGACCAGAAGTGTCCCATTTCACTTGCAACGCCACGATTTTACTCATTGATTACCCATGTACCTTTCTTAGATGAACCAATATGCTCCACAATACCTTCTTTCTTTAATTTATTTATATGATATCGAACTCCACCAACTGAAAGCTCAAGTTGCTGTGCAATCGTCTTTACTGTAATAGCTGGCTTCTCTCTCATGAGACTAAGTATCCTCTATAATACACAGATATTCATCCATACAAGGTGCAATTAAGTCAATCATACTTCCTGCTTCCCGCTCGTCAAGTATTTTATATGCATCAAAAGCCATCATCAAAATTCACATTCCATTATATTACTCTTCAATGTCTGAGATTTTGAATTTCGCTATCATTTCACTCAGATTTTCTGATTCACTGCTCATCTGCTGGCTCGCAGCCGCACACTCCTGTGATGTTGCTGAATTGGTCTGTACAACATCATTGATCTGCTCAATTCCTTCGTTAATCTGCTTGATCTCACTGGTCTGGGTCTCCAGTGTATCAGCTATATTAGTCACCTCTTTTGTAATCACCTTAGAGTTCTCTGCTACTTCTTCAAGCTGTGAAGCTGTCTGCTCTGCAATATTCATGCCTTTTTCAACAGCCTGCACAGATGTCTCTATAAGCGCAGCTGATTCCTTTGCAGCCTGTGCACTTTGATCGGCAAGCATATTTACCTGATTTGCCACAACCGCAAAGCCTTTTCCTGCCTCCCCTGCTCTTGCTGCCTCAATAGAAGCGTTTAATGCAAGCAGGTTGGTCTGTGATGCAATCTCATTAATGGTTGATATAATCTGATCTATCTGTTTAGAGGCTTCGTTTATTTCATGCATAGATGTAACCATCTCCTGCATCTTTCCATTGCTTTCCCAAATTGCACCTCCAAGCTCATCCACTCTTCCACTGATTTCCTTTGCACTCTTTGAATTCTGCTCCACCTGCTCTGAAACTCCCTCAACCGTCGCTGTCAGTTCCTCTACAACCGCAGCCTGATTGGTTGCACCGTCTGCAAGGTCATTTGAGCTTGCAGCTACCTGCTCTGCCGCACTTGAAACCTCGCTTGATACATTCTGGATTCCCTTTATGGTGACTGCCATACTTTTTTCAAATTCCATAAATGAATGTAAAATACCTACAAAATCGCCTCTCCACTCTACTTCCGGCTGTGCATCAAAATGTCCGTCCGCAAAGAGCTTCATCGACCTGTCTATATCATCCACATATGAGCCGAGAATACGGATAGACTTTCTCATGCTGTGTGCCAATCTACCGATTTCATCCTCTGAACGGTAATCAAGTGTGCTGTGAAGATTTCCTTCTGTCAGCTCCTTTGCCACTTCCTCGATTGCATGTAATGGCTCAAGGATTGTATCAAGCACGATCTTTCCTGTTCTCTTTGTCAACTGCCATGCACATATCAGACAGATAATGATGACTATGAGTCCGACTGCAGCACATACATATGTCCTTACAACTGCCTGATGGCTTCTTTCGTCAGTCAGCTTGTTGATTTCCTTTGCAAGCTCAACTGTTTTATTTAACTTTGGTGTACACTCATTGATAATCTGATCAACAGCCTCATCCTTCTGTCCGGCTTTAATCTTATCCATGATTGAGTATCCGATATTCGCCCAGTCAGAAAGAGCCTTTGAATATTCATTATACTGATCCTCAGGAACGATACCTGTATTTTTTTATTGTTTTTAACTGCACATCAACATCTTCAAGCTTTTCTTTGCGCCCTGCTCATAGTCGTCATATGTTGATTTGTCAGGATTAAGTGCCATCTCTCTTACATTTCTAGCCGCTGCATTTACATTTATTCTACATGTCTTAACCGCCTGATCGGCAGCATTTACCTTGTTTACATAGTTTAACATATTGAAAAACAACACACCAATGACCGCAATCGAAAGCAGTCCCGAAATAAGCATCATGGTAATAACCATTTTGTAACCATAGTTGATTCTTTCACCCAAATTCATGTTTTCCAATTTCTTTTTCATCGCATCTTTTTTTGAAGACATAGTTTGTTATTTCCTCCTATCTTATGATACCTTTTGACCCTTTAATCATATTATTATTTATACTCAAGTCTGAATTCGTCAGATGAATTTAGTATAGTACTATTTTTCTAAGGGCACAATACTGTATTCTCAATAATCTTTATGTGAATCTTTCTATTAAATATGTGGTTTTGCACAAAATGGTAGATTTTTTTCGCAATCCCCTTAAAATACATATGATGATTTTTTCTTGTTTTATGTAATGATGTAAGTCCCGGCTGCCCGACCGGCACACACAGCTTCCCCCGCGTGCTACGCTGCGCTGCTAAGATACTGTACGAAATTATGCTTGAAGAGCTTCTATGCCTGACGAAACCGTCGAAACGCGCCGTCCGTGGCGCGGTTCTCCTCGCCCCTGCGTCCATGCAGGAGCGTTTCTGTGTTTCATGGCATAATTTCTACAGTATCTAAGCAGCTTCGCTATTCGCACGCGGGGAAGCTGTGTGTGCCGGTCGGGCAGCCGGGGCTTGCAGTTATATATTCAAGAGAAATCAGCTCAGAAGTGAAAATGCAAATACCACAATGCCAAGTATTACAAGCACAATACCTGTGGCACGGTTTAAGGTTTTTGCGGATGCCTTGTTTGCAAAGACCGCTGCAATTCTCGCCCAAAGGAGTGTAAATGCAATACATAAAAGCAGCACAAACCAGTCCGGTTTTCCACCGATGGCAAAGTGCGAGGCAGCTCCTGTAAAGGCTGTAAATGCCATGATAAATACGCTCGTTCCGACTGCAGTCTTAAGCTCATAGCCAAGCACCGATGTGAGGATGAGGAGCATCATCATACCGCCTCCCGCACCTATGAAGCCACAGATAAATCCGATAAGCACGCCGCAGATGATTGACTGGACAGCTCTCTTTTTAGCTGAAACTCCCTGCATGGCCTCCTTTGTTGTCATGACAGGACGGACTATAAACTTGATTCCGAGTAAAAATGTCATAAATACCGAAAAGTTGCCCATTGTTGCTGACGGCACGAGGCTTGATACATAGCTCCCGACAACCGTGAAGCATAAAACCGTGACCATCATTATGAGCCCGTTTTTTACATCAAGGTTCTTGTTCTTTCCATATGTATAGGCTGACACTGCGCTGGCAAGTACATCAGACGACAGGGCTATTCCCACTGCCATATAAGGATCCATTCCCAAAAATGTAATGAGCATAGGGCTTATTACTGCTGCTGCGCTTAGTCCCGCAAAGCCAGTTCCAAGGCCTGCGCCCATACCGGCAAAAAATGTTACTATTATAGTTATTAATGTGCTCATTTGTGTGATTTCCTCCTGATTATTTCATCCATATTATTCTCAAGCTGTTCCATAACAATCGTCAGCTGCTTTTTCTGCTCCTCATCTATCCCTGCAAACAGATTTGCTGTAAACTGCTGCTGTATACGCCTTCCTCTTTCAATGACAGTCCCGGCCTTTTTTGTACAGACAAGCTCCGTCTTCCTCCTATCATTTTCCACAGGTTTTCTCTCCAGATAGCCTTCATTCACAAGCTTATCAACATTTACAGACACAAGATTTGCCTTGATTTTTCTTATTTCAACTATATCCCTTGCCGTCTTATATTCCGGATTGTTCGCCAGAAACATGAGTATATCAAAGGCTGTCTGCGGAAGCTTCAGCTCATGGCACAGTGGTCTGCACTCATCGCTGTAGGTTCGCGAAATTTTCTCTGCAAACTCAAAGTTAAATTTCATATGTGATATTCCTTCTTTTCTTTTCCTATTTTGCTGCTTCGTTATACATTTTTGAATTATTCATTTTTGAACTAATTATATATCTCTCTGTCATTTTGTCAAGCGGTTATCGTAATTTATACCCTGCAATGCTATACTTTTTGAGGCATTTTTTCATTAACTATTATGATATGATTTAACAGTTATATAATACCTTGAAAGTATCCTGCAGTCATGGTATTATATGTAATTGGCGCTTTGTTGCACATTTTAAACACCGGCTAATCTACCGGTGATTTTAATTTTAATAACTAAAGCTTCGTACATATATAATGTAGGAGTTTTAAATTAACAATCATTTACAATAGGAGGAATTATGAGTCAGGAAACAAATTCAGCCCCTGTAACAGAGAACAAGATGGGAACCATGCCTATAGGCAGACTTGTATTTAACATGTCTTTGCCTATGATGATTTCCATGCTCGTACAGGCTCTATACAACATCGTGGACAGTATTTTCGTTGCAAAGCTGTCCGAAAACGCACTCACAGCAGTTTCACTTGCCTTCCCTTTGCAGACACTCATCATCGCTGTCGCAACCGGTACAGGTGTAGGTGTAAACGCGCTGCTGTCAAAGTCCCTCGGCGCCCATAAATACGACGAGGCCAACAAAATCGGCATCAACGGTGCCGTGCTATATGCATTCAGCTACGTAATATTTCTGATTCTCGGACTTACAATCGTAAAGCCTTTTTACATGAGTCAGATCGGAAATGCTGATATCGAAATCATGGATATGGGTGTGAGCTACCTGAGTACTGTTATGATTTTTTCATTTGGTATTTTTGCGGAAATCTTTTTTGAGAGGGTGCTTACATCGACAGGAAGAACTATTTTCAGCATGACCTCACAGCTTTGCGGTGCCATCACAAATATCATTCTGGATCCTATCATGATCTTTGGACTGCTTGGCTTCCCTAAGCTCGGTGCTACCGGTGCAGCCGTGGCAACCGTTGTGGGACAGTGCGTAGCCGCCGTTGTTGCCTTTGCCTGCAACCACAAATTCAATCATGAAATCAGCCTGAGCTTCAAGGGCTACAGCCCGGATTTCAAAATCATGGGAACCATTTATGCTATCGGTATTCCGTCAATCATCATGCAGTCTATAGGCTCTATAATGACATATGCCATGAACAGAATACTTATCGGCTTTTCATCGACTGCCGCTGCTGTTTTCGGTGTTTATTTCAAACTGCAGAGCTTCTTCTTTATGCCTGTATTCGGACTGAACAACGGAATCACACCTATCATCGCCTTCAACTACGGTGCACAGAACAGAAAGCGTATGGTTAAGACAATAAAGGTCAGCCTGATAACAGCATTCTGTCTGCTCTTCGTTGGCTTTGCCTGCTTTGAGTTCATACCACATGTGCTTCTTGGAATGTTCAGCGCCTCTGACGATATGCTCAAAATCGGTGTTCCGGCGCTCAGAATAATCGGAGTGCATTTCCTCATCGCATGGTTTTGTATTATCGTCGGCACAGTATTCCAGGCTTTAGGAAAAGCTGTCTTTTCCATGATCGTATCAATCATGCGTCAGCTTGTGGTTTTAATTCCGGCAGCATACATCCTTTCAAAGCTCGGTGGACTTCACGCTGTATGGTGGGCTTTCCCGATAGCAGAGGTGATATCCTTTACTGTTTCGACATTATTCTTAATCAGGATTAACAGAACTATCATCTCAAAGATTCCTGATGGAAGTGATGTGCTGTAAGAAATTTTACTTGAGCTTTAAAATAATCAACAATAAAATCCGCTGCATTATATCATGTGCGTAATCATATGATATAGTGTAGCGGATTTATTATATTTATGTCATATTTTCACATATTTCTGATTTCTGTACCAGCTTGGTGCAGCTTATGAACCGACTCCATCTTGCGTATTATCTTGCGTATTTTCTTCCTCTATTATACGTATTTTATGTTGCTGGTCACACTGTTCGGTGTGAACAGTAACTATTTTATATAAAAAGTGTAATCTGCAGATTCAAACCTCTTTTAAAAAATGCGATTTTGTGGTAAAATAGCAAAAAAGAAAATGCGATTTTGTAGTAAAACATCAAAATAAAAAATGCGATTTTGTAATTTTATTAGGAGAATGTCATGTTTAAGCGAAAAATATATGATAAATTATTGCAATGGAAAAAGGATTCCGATGGTAAAACAGCACTCTTAATCGAAGGAGCCCGTCGTATAGGCAAGTCAACCATCGTAGAGTCATTTGGACGAAATGAATACAAAAGTTATATAATCATTGATTTCTCAATCGTCTCAAAAAATATACGTGAACTGTTTGAGGATATTTCAGATCTGAATTATCTGTTTTTGCAGTTGCAGCTCCAATACAAAGTCGATCTCTATGAGAGAGAGTCTTTGATTATTTTTGACGAAGTACAATTATGCCCCCGCGCAAGACAGGCTATCAAATCACTTGTAAAAGATCACCGATATGATTATATAGAAACCGGTTCTCTGATTTCTATCAAAAAAAACGTACAGGATATACTTATTCCAAGCGAAGAGAGAAAGCTAAACATGTATCCTATGGATTATGAAGAATTTTTATGGGCTTTGAATGATGAAACAACTATCCCCCTAATCCATAAGCTATTCGATTCTCAAAAACCCTTCGGAGAAGAGATTAATCGTAAATTGATGCGTGATTTCCGTCTTTATATGCTTGTCGGGGGAATGCCGCAGGCAGTTGATGAATATATCAAAACCAATAACTTCCGTAAGGTTGATGACGTGAAGCGTGATATTCTGAATCTTTATGAAGATGATTTCAAAAAAATAGATGCCACTGGAAAAATATCTATGCTTTTTGATGCAATTCCTGCGCAGCTAAACAAAAATGCTTCGCGATATCAGGTATCAAGCGTACTGACAAACAATCGCGCCGATAATACACTGGAACTGATTGCAGAGTTAAAAGACTCAAAAACTGTTTTGGTATCATACCATGCAAATGACCCAAGTGCCGGTATGTCAACCAACAAAGACTTAACCCGGTTTAAACTATTTTTATGCGATACCGGGCTGTTTACTACATTGATGTTTAAAGACAAAGATTTCACAGAAAACATAATTTATGAAAAATTGTTAAATGACAAGCTAGGAACTAATCTAGGCTATCTTTACGAAAATGTAGTTGCACAGCTTTTAACGTGTAATGGCAACGAATTATTTTACTATACTTTTTTTAATGAAAGTTCGCGCCATAATTACGAAATAGATTTTCTTATTGCCAAAAAAAATAAGGTTTGCCCTATTGAAGTAAAATCCAGTGGCTATAAAACCCATAAGTCCCTGGATGAATTTTCAATAAAATTTTCAAACCGTATTCTTCAAAAATATCTCGTATATACAAAGGATTTCTCAAAAGACAAAGACATACTCTGTCTGCCTGCTTATATGATTTCGTTTTTGTAAGAAGAATAACTTTTTTAAATATGATTTTAATACACACACTTATATGGAGGATTAAGACATGAAATTTATATCGTGGAATGTAAATGGACTGCGCGCATGCGTCCAGAAAGGTTTCCTTGATTTTTTCAACAGTATAGATGCGGATTTCTTTTGTATACAGGAGTCCAAGCTACAGGTGGGACAGATTGACCTTGACCTGCCTGGCTATCACCAGTACTGGAATTACGCCGAGAAAAAAGGCTATTCCGGCACAGCCATTTTTGCCAAAAATGAGCCATTATCAGTGTCTTACGGCATAGGCATTGAGGAGCATGATAAGGAAGGACGTGTCATCACACTCGAATATGACAATTTCTGTCTCGTAACCTGTTACACTCCAAACTCACAGAATGAGCTGAAAAGGCTGCCGTACCGTATGCAGTGGGAGGATGATTTCCGTGAATACCTTAAAACTCTTGATACCAAAAAGCCTGTCGTACTGTGCGGTGATCTGAATGTCGCACACAATGAAATCGACCTGAAAAATCCAAAAACAAACCGCAAGAATGCAGGTTTTTCAGATGAGGAACGTGCTAAAATGACGGAGCTTTTAGATTCCGGCTTTACCGATACCTTCAGATACTTTTATCCGGATGCCGAGGGTATATATTCCTGGTGGTCATACCGTTTTAAGGCTCGCGAGAAGAACGCAGGCTGGCGTATCGACTACTTTATCACGTCAAAGCGCATCAATGACAAGCTTAAAAAGGCAGCAATCCATACCGATGTACTCGGTTCAGACCACTGCCCTGTTGAGGTTGATATTGAATTTTAAATTTAAGGTTATGTATTTTTACAATCCCTTATGCAACACTTTCTTCTCAAGCTTATCCCCATCCAGGGTATACTCAACAGCATTATACGCACCGTTTCTGTATGCGAACGTCTCATTGTCATCCTGATAATGCACGAAGCTGCCCTTACCCGGATATGTCAGTATGCTGATCTTATCCTCTGTTATGTCCTCTGTAGAGCGGATTTCTCCGTCTGCTACAGGGATAATGGCTCCTGCTTTTATGAAGACCGGCACTTTATCAAGTGGTGCATCTGCTAAAATATATCTGCCGCCACTGTATTTTTCTCCTGTGTAGTAATCATACCAGTCGCCGTCAGGCAGATAAACCTCTCTTGCCTCCTTGCCCGGTGCGATCACAGGTGCAACCAGTACAAAGCTTCCGAGCATATATTCATCGGAAATATTTCTCACATGCTTATCTGCAGGATACTCGTATACGAGCGGGCGCACGATAGGTGCTCCTGTCTTTTCACACTCATGTGCCAGATCATAGATATATGGGATAAATCTGTATCTGAGCTTTACTGTCTTTCTGACTGCATCTATCGTAGTCTCGTCAAACTGCCAAGGCTCCTGTCTGCGTGTTCCCATCGCTGAATGATTTCTGAAAAACGGCACAAATACTGCTGCCTCATAAAATCTGACAAGAAGCTCCGGTGTAGTATCACTTCCGAAACCGCCTATATCGCTGCCGCACATGGCAAGTCCGCTGACTGACAGATTGCACACCTGCTCGAGCGAAAGTGCTATATGCGCCCAGATGCTGTGATTATCTCCGGTCCAGCCACCGCAGTACTTCTGGCTTCCGGCATATGCAGCCCTGGTAAGTACAAACGGACGTTTTCCACCATCATTTTTCGCAAGTCCCTCATATGTGGCTTTTGCCATAAAATGTCCGTAAATATTGTGAACCTTTTCATGTGCTCCATACTCAAACTGCACATCATCCGGCAGTGGTCCGTTGAAGCTTGCAGGCTCATTCATATCATTCCATATGCCACTGATACCGTGCTCGAGAAGTATCTTTGTCTTGTCTCCCCACCAGCTTCTGACGCTTTGCTTTGTGAAGTCCGGAAATACCGATGTTCCCGGCCAGACAGCATTTTCATATACACTGCCATCTGTATCATGTGCAAATGCATCCATCTCCATACCCTCTTTGTACATGAAGTAGTCCTCATCCTTCTTCACACCCGGGTCAATGATGGATATGAGCTTTACACCCCTGTCAGCAAGCTTCTCTGAAAGGCCCTTTACATCCGGGAATTTCTTGTCATCAAAGGTGAATACCCTGTAGCCGTTCATGTAATCGATATCCATATGTATCACATCGCATGGGATATCAAGCTCGCGGAATTTGTCAGCTATATCAAGCACCTCATCCTGTGTGTAATAGCCCCAGCGGCTCTGATGGCTGCCGTATATCCATCTCTGATAAAGCGGTGTGGTGCCTGTCAGTGATGTATAAAGTCCTACCACCTCTGCCATATCATTTCCCGGCATAAAATAGTAGTCCAGCTCGCCCTTCTCATGCTCGACGAAATAGTAATCTGTGTTTTCATAACCGAAATCAAAGGTTGTCTTGTAGGTATTATCCGCAAAAATTCCATAACAATATTCATCGCCCAGCACGATAAAAAATGGTATGGATTTGTACAGCGATTTGAAGCTGTCTACATGTGGCGCAGGATCATCCGTGTTCCAGTTTACATATGAATATCCACGCTTGTTGAGGCATCCCGGCTTATCTCCCAAACCGTAAATAGCATCATCCTTTCCAATCTTTTTGATGATGGTAACAGAGTCAGTTTTTTCTTCATCTTTTCCAACAGTATGCCCCTCAAGCTCTGCGATGGCAAGATCCTCGTACGGATTCTTCTCACTCTTTTTGCGTGCTTTTTCATAATCTGAAAGTACAAGCTTCCCTTTGTAATAAATATCAAGCTTCTCGTTATCCTTCACATTTACAGTAATATCCTTTGCACTTATGACTGCTTTAACTGCTGCATCGCTTACACCGGCTTCTGCTGCGGTTCCCTTGGCATCAGACGTATCCCTGCTGGTTACGTCCGGTGTGGCAGTCTTCGGAATGAAGCCCTCCTCGATTGCAACACTTTCGATGCCGGGTTTTTGTGCAACATGCACTATGTTGTTTTCAAATATGGTAACAAACAGACTGCCGTTCTCGTAAATCAGCTCTGCTGTGTTGTCCTGTATTTTACAGTTCTTATATGAATTTCCCATTGCATAATCCTCCCTTGAATTATATAGTTTCTCCTGATGTTTCTTATAAAAATACTTCTGTTTACTATAATAGTATCATCCATTTTTTATTTTTACAATAAAGAAAGTCACCGGTCACACCTAGTATGACCGGTGACTGCCTCAGGCTGTAAGTATCTCTGTCAATACACCATACAGCTCTGTATCAAGCTCCTTTGCCTTGAGCTCTGATAAAATCACTGTTGTTTTCTTTCCCGATGTAATAAGACCGTAGATTTCATCCTTTAGCACAAAGCCTATCTCTGCCTGATTCAGGAAATCAAAGCATCTTTTTTCGATTTGATTATCAAGCGCTACTGTGTCTTTCGATATTGCAACGCTTATTTTGCTCGCTGTCGATGCATTTACAGTAACGATGAGCTTTCTGTTTTCTTTATCATATTTATTCTTTGCCAATACCTCTTTACCATCCACAGATACCTTTACCTTATCGGCTGCTGCCTCGGTTCTTCTTTCAAAGACAAGCTTATAGGTTCTGTTGTCAGGTATTAATGATGTATCTCCATCTGCCGGAGAAATGACAAACATATCTTTATCCGCAGAATATTTCATAGCTGTGGTCACACATCTGCCATCCACATATCCGCAGGATTCATTGTCATCCTCGTATAGCTCAAACTCACCATCAGCCTCCGGGAATACCCTGACACATAATACATCAGGATTTTTGATAACAGATCTTGCATCAAGCTCATCAGCATCTGCACACACAAGTATGCCTCCCGCCTTCGCAAACACCGGTATGCTGCTCAAATCCCTGTAAACCTCCAGCATTCTTCCACCATCATAGCGCATGCCTGTATAGATATCATACCAGATGCCCTCCGGGAACCATACTTTGGTTTTTGCCACATTAAGTCCCTTAATACGTGGAGTTGTAACAGGCGCTGCCATAAGCTGGCTGCCAAAGAAATACTGATTCTTTACCTCATAAGCCTCTGCATTTTCAGGATACTCATAATACATAGGCTCAATCAGCGGCATATTCTCGGCATAGCTGCGATAATTCATGGTATACAGATACGGAATCATACAATGCCTCTGTCTGAGCGCTGCCTCCATCGCTTCCTCAGTCTCCTTTTTAAATCGCCACGGCTCCTTGCCGTTAAATTCGCTGCACGAGCTGTGCAGACGCATTATCGGAGAGAATATACCGTATTGTGTCCATCTGGCTGTCAGCTCATCATCCTTGTAGCCAAGCATATGTCCGCCAATATCATGGCTCCACCATCCATATCCGATGTTTGTCGCTGTCGTTGTAAAATACGGTTGAAAATCAAGCGACTCCCATGTAATATGTGTATCTCCCGAAAATCCAATCGGATATCTATGGCTTCCCGGACCTGCATAGCGCGAAAATGTCATTGGACGCCTGCCGTCTCTTTTATTATCGAGATAATGAAAAATGATTAAAAATCCATAGCGGATCCAATCCTTCAACCTTGCAGTTGCTGCCCTGCTGCCAGTCAATCCACCAGAAATCCACACCTTCAGCCTCTCTCGGATGATGAAGATACTTAAAATATGCATCCATAAACTTTGGGCTTGCCGGATCACATACAACCGGATCCTCCTTTTCATAGTCCACGCCCATTTCCTTTGCCATATCAACATACATTTCTTCACAGCCCTGCACACCATCCGCAGGGTGTACGTTCAGGGTAGTATGCATTCCTCTGTCATGGAGCTTTCCAAGAAAGCGCTTCGGATCTGGGAAAAGCTTTTTGTTCCAAGTATATCCTGTCCAGCCGCTTCCATATTTAGGATCCACATCAACCTGATGCCAGTCCATATCTATTACAGCTACTGTGAATGGGATATTCTTTTCATCGAATTTGTCCATCAGCTCCATATAGCTTTCTTCTGAGTATTTATAATATCTGCTCCACCAGTTTCCCAGTGCATATCGCGGAAGCATCGGAGTCTTGCCGCAAAGCCTGTAAAAATCATTGAGTGCCTGTTTATAATCATGTCCATATCCAAAGAAATACAAGTCAGACACACCTTTTTTTCTTGGCTCAATCCATCCATCGTCAAGTAAAATCTGTGATTTACTGTCATCTAGAATTGAATATCCAAAGCGTGAAACGACACCATGTCCAAGCTCAACCTCTCCGTTTACGTCATCAAGTGTACGCGCTGTACCCTGCAAATCATGCACCTTCTCGCCATAATGCCAGATGCTGTGATATGCGCTCAGGTTTCCCTTAATCTGTATACTCAGTCCGTGTGATGAGAACTCCTTCTCATTATATATCAGGTGCAGCATTGATGTATGAACCTCAATTCCATCAGCGTTACGCACCACATGATAGCCGGTCTTTGGAAAATCCCTGAACAATACTGTCTGTGTTGCCCTATCCTCGAATACGCCATCTTCACTGTATTCCAGACGGACAAGCGCCTCTGTCAGAAATGTAATCCTGTATTTTTCACCTATTATCATATTGTCCGATAATGCCACCGGACTTGTCTTTACTCTGTATATTTCCTGCATGAAATGCTCCCTCTCATATAAATTACGTTATCCCTTGACAGCTGATGCCGCAATTCCTGCGATAAACTGTTTCTGGAAGAACAGATATATCAGTAAAACAGGTATGATAGATATTGCCGTTGCCGCAAAAAGTGCGCCATAATCTGTTGAATACTGTCCGTTAAACATCTTCAGACCCACTGCCAATAGCTGCTTTTCCTTGGTATTGATTACAAGATAAGGCCACAGATAGTCCTCCCATGTCCACAGGAACTGAAAAATAGCTATACTTGAAATTCCGTTTTTTGCCATCGGAAATATAATCCTGTGAAAGATATAAAACTCATTAGCGCCATCCATTCTGGCAGCTTCAATAATCTCATCCGGGATGGTCTCAATGTGCTGCTTCATCATAAATATTCCAAATCCACTGAACATAGCCGGAATAATAAGTGCCTTATAGCTGTCCATCCATCCGAATTTCTGAATCATAGTGTATTTTGGAATAATTGTTACACACCATGGAATCATCATAGTAGCCAATACAAAACCAAATAGGATATTTCTGCCCTTAAACTTATATTTGCTTAATACAAAGCCACAGATTGTACTGGTGTATACTACAAGCAGGGTTACAACAATCGTGATAAACAAACTGTTTCCAAAAAACCTCATGAAATTGAAATGCGAGTTCATGCTGATGTAATTGTCTATTGTAAACTCTTGTGGAAGCAGATGTTGCTGCAACGCCATTATTTCCTTATTCTGCTTAAATGATGAGCATAGCATCCATATAAACGGATAAACTGTAACAATGCCCAATAATAGAAGGAATACATTTAAAACTATACTGCTTACTTTTTTTCTCATGATATTCTCCTCCTACTCTTCCTTGCCCGATACTTTGAAAGAAAGCACGGTAAGCACTGCGGTAATCACAAAAAGCACAAATGAAAGTGCTGATGCATATCCAAAGTTGTATTTGACAAAGGCCTCATCGTAAATAATGTAAGAAGCCAGATATGTTGATGTTCCCGGTCCACCCTCTGTCATGATGAGTATCTGAACATATGCCTGGATATACGAAATAATTGATGTAATGACTACAAAAAGTGTCATAGGCTTAAGCAACGGCAATGTAATGTATCTGAATTTCTGCCAGCCACTCGCTCCGTCAACCTGTGCTGCCTCCATGACATCTGCCGGAAGTGAGTACAGGCCTGCCATATACATGACAACCGCATATCCAAAATCCTTCCAGATGGTCATTATAATTACTGCAATCAGAGCAGTTTTGGGATTCATCAGCCAGTTGATATCGAGCCCGAATATTTTGTTGATGGTTCCGATCTGTGGATTGTACATGAATTTCCATACAAATGCCACTGCAACCATAGGTGTCACTACAGGCATATAGTAAACTGCCCTAAAAAAGCTCTTATGCTTTATAAGTGTTGAATAAATTGCATACGCGATTCCCAGTCCCAGACCAACTCTGAAAACAATTACAACTACCGAAAAAATTACGGTATTGAACATTGATTTGCCGAACAATTTGCTCGTGAACACCTGCTTATAATTTTCCAGTCCCAAAAACTTGTATGTTCCGCTTAGCGGATTCCACTCGTGAAAGCTTCCTGCAAATGCTATACCGATTGGTATTATCAAAAATATTGTAAAGAAAGCTACCATAGCTACAACAACTATGTTTCTTAAAATTATTTCACTCTTACTTTGTAATGGATGTGATTTTTTAAACATTAATAATCCTCCGTAGTGAATCTTTACCTGTTATTTTGCAAACTCATATAGATTCTCGACTGATTGGAATGAACTGCTCTTCATATCCTTTATAATATCAGCCTGTGCCTTGTCTAAAGCTGTATCAATATCCACTCCATTGTAGAATATATCCTCTCCGGCCTTTTTCATATCCTCCTCAACACATGAAGGCATCGGACCCGGCCAGATGTAGTGGTCAATGTGCTCTGCAAGTACCTTAAGCGATGGATTTTTAAGTATTTTCTCATTGTCTGCAAGGGATTTCTTTGCAGGGAAGGTACTCATAGCAAGATTGAAATCTACCTGAGACTCATCATCGCAGAGGAAAAACTTTACAAAATCCTGTGCAACTGCCTGCTGATCCTTTGGTGCTTTTTTGTTTACACCGAATGTTGACTCACCGTTATATCTATTGTATGCATATGGATTTCCGTCAAATGTAGGAATTTCAAATACGCCAAAATCTATATCGCTCCATGTGGTCTTAAGTGTATTGTAATAATGTCCCCACTGAATAACCATTGCCGACTGTCCCTGTCCAAAGCTGTCTGCGCAGTTCTCGCCAAAATCCTTTGAACCAATCTGATCCTTGTCATACATATCAACAAGCATCTGCATTACCTTCTTCATGGCATCTGAATTGACATTAGGTGTCTTTCCATCCTCCTTAAAGAGGTTCTCACCAAGCTGATAATTAAGACCAAGCAGGTAATTCTGGTGGAAATCATTATTGAAATTGAGTCCGGCCTGGACTATTTTGTCTCCGTCCTTGATTGTGAGCTTCTTTGCTACCTCAATCATTTCATCCCAGGTCTTTGGAATATCATCATCTGTTAGTCCGGCTTCCTTCCACATCTCCTTGTTGTAATAAACAGAGCCTGTCATCATTCCGTAATCAATGTAATAAACCTTGCCATCAATCACATGAGCGCTCACTCCATTGAAGTCCTGCTCCAAATCCTCAACAGGAATATCAAGCGGAGCCATATAGTTGATAAGATTCTCATGATAGCTGTTATGTACATTGAAGAGTGCCGGTCCGTTCTCACCATCGAGTGCCAGAGGAAGCTTTGTCCAGTAATCTTCCCATGGATTATCCACCAGGTTTATCGTTACATTAGGATGAATAGCTGTGTATCTGTCAATAATCTTCTGAAATAATTCATCGCTTCCCCACTCCCACAGGTCAATTGAGATATCCTTTCCATCATTAATCTCAACCGAAGGGTCATACTTCACCGTATCGCCAAATGGCTTTGTTGGTACCTTTATGTCCTTTTTAGCTGATGAAGCCGATGAGCTGCCACAGCCTGTAAGCGCTGTCACTGCCATTGTAGCTGCCATAACTGTTGCAATAAGTTTCTTCTTCATAGAAATCCTCACTTTCTTAATTCAATATCCTCTTTTTCGTTCAAATTAGTTTAGCGCTAAATCTAACTATAATCTACCACCACCTTATACATTCGTCTAATAGTTTTTTGTTTTTTTATTCACTTTTCATATTATTTTCATATGTTTTTTGTGCATTTTACATGTAAATTAGGGTTTTGTCTAAATATTTGCAAAAACCGATTGCTATTTGCAAAATAAAAATGTATACTTAAGATAATTTATAAACCCATATTTTGAATCATATTCGGTTTATGTATAAACTCATCATTGTTTATGTTCAAACT
>ENA-OQKK01000149-OQKK01000149.1-human-gut-metagenome-genome-assembly--contig:-NODE-149-length-23602-cov-2.227093_pt1 | contig 23602 bp, 25 predicted proteins | sample MGYA00242648_ERZ504797 | MGnify/ENA primary metagenome ERZ504797 (study PRJEB26092, sample SAMD00036412) | human gut metagenome | host: Homo sapiens | study: EMG produced TPA metagenomics assembly of... | reverse complement strand
GTCAAGAGTTTTTTTTCGGGGGGGGGGGTGGGATTCCCTGCGGGCGAGGTCATCCGCGTGGTGCTTCATCGTTGTCCGCATCCGCAAGGCTTTTCTCCGAGCCCGTCTCCTAAAAGGTCGGGAACAGGAGGTTCCTGTTCCTGCAAATCATCAAGGGAGTAGGGAACGGTGGAAAGGTCACTCCAGTCCAGAATGGTGCCGTCCGAATCCGTGATGGTGGGGTCGGGGCTCAGTGCAAGTACACTCAGCGGCAGAACATGAAGCAGCAATCCGATGGTAAGTATCACTACGAACCATCTCTTTTTCATAATTTTTTCTCCTCCTCTTTCTAAAATATAGTACATTTTGTGTACTGCTAATATAGTAGCATCGGATGTTCAGAAATACAAGAGGTTCAAACGAATTTGAAACCGAAAGATCCAAATTTTTGAAACGGTGGGGAACCGCGCCGGAGTTTCTCCGGAAAATGATTCCTGCACAGGAGTGAAAACTTGTTCCTGCGCCGGAAATTCCCAGAAATTACGAAAAAGTTTCGACACAAGAAAAACTCCCGGGAAATCCCGGGAGCGTAGCAAAAACAAAGGAAGAAATTCCCTGCGGCGGCAGTCAGCGTCCCAGAATGGCCCGCAGGTCCTCTTCCGGGGTCGTAATGGCTTTCAGGTCATAGCGCCGCTGAAGTTCCTGCACGACCCCCGGAGAGAGAAAGGCCGGGAGGGTGGGGCCGAGGCGGATGTTCCGGATGCCCAAAGCCAGCAGGGCGATCAGGATGCAGACTGCCTTCTGCTCGAACCAGCAGAGCACCAGCGAGAGCGGCAGGTCGTTGACGGTGCAGCCGAAGGCATCGGCCAGAGCCAGTGCGATCCGGATGGCGCTGTATGCGTCGTTGCACTGGCCCACATCGAGGATGCGGGGCAGGCCAGTGCCGGGCACTGTGCCCAGAGGCAGATCGTTCAGCCGGAATTTTCCGCAGGCAAGGGTCAGAATGACCGTATCCGGCGGTGTCAGCTTGGCAAACTCGGTGTAATAACGGCGGGTGGGCCGGGTACCGTCGCAGCCGCCGACCAGAAAGAAGTGACGGATCTGCCCGCTTTTCACGGCCGCAACGATCTCATTGGCGTGGGAGAGCACAGCGCTCCGCGCAAAGCCGGTGGTGACCGTTTTGCCGCCGTTCATGCCCGGGATGATGGTATCCTCCGGGTAGCCGCCCAGTTCCAGCGCTTTCCGGATGACGGGGGTGAAGTCCCGGTCCTCCCCGATGTGCGGCACCCCGGGATAGGAGACCACCGAGGTGGTAAAGACCCGGTCGGCGTAGCTGGGGCGCAGCGGCATGATACAGTTTGTGGTGAAGAGGATGGGGGCGGGGATGTCCTTAAACTCCGACTGCTGGTTCTGCCAGGCGGTGCCGAAATTTCCCTTGAGGTGCGAATAGCGTTTTTTCAGCTCCGGATAACCGTGGGCGGGCAGGAGTTCCGAGTGGGTATAAACGTTGATGCCCTTGCCCTCGGTCTGGGCCAAAAGCTGCTGGGTGTCGTAAAGGTCGTGGCCGGAAATGACGATGAAAGGCCCTTTCTCGATGGTCAGAGGGACTTCTGTCGGTTCCGGTTCGCCAAAGGCACCGGTGTTGGCATGATCCAGCAGTTCCATGGTGCGGAAGCTGGCTTCTCCGGTCCTTTGCACCAGGAGCCAAAGTTCCTCCATGGATAGCCCCGAGGTGCCCACTGCCTTCAGGGCGGTACAGTAAAATTTGTCCAGCTCCGGGTCGATGCGGCCCAGCACCCGAGCATGATAGTTATAAGCGGCCATGCCCCGCAGGCTGAACAGCACAAAGCATTTCAGGCTTCGCACATCCGGGTCAGGCTCCTGCCAGAGCTGCTGCATATCATAGTCCTCGGCAATGCCCGGACAGGCGGCGTGGATCTTCTCGATCAGCTGCCCGACGGTGTGCTCGTCAAAATTTACATTGGTGATGGTGGTGAACAGCCCCTGCATCAGCAGCAAAGCCTGCTCCGGAGCCGGAGCACGGCCTTCGCCAATGAGCTGCTCCGCATACCGGATCAGGGCACCGGTCAGCCGGTCCTGCGCCGCTGCGGTCGGAGCCGATTTCCCGCACACACCTGCCCGACCGGTACAGGCAGTCCCGTTGGCCGCCTGCTCACATTGGAAACAAACATCTGCTCATCCATAAAAATACTCCCTTCGCTTTCTGGCAAAGGGAGTATGGACAACGGACAGAGGAAATATGCAGGAAAAAAAGGGCCGCACCCTTCGGATGCGGCCCTCAGAAAAGGAATGCTTAGTAGGTGATGCCCTGTGCCATCATGGCGGTGGCCACCTTCAGGAAACCGGCGCAGTTTGCACCGACCATCAGGTTGCCCTCGGAACCAGCAGCAACGGATGCATCGTAGGAAGCGTGGAAGATGCCCTCCATGATGCCCTTCAGCTTGGCATCCACTTCCTCAAAGCTCCAGCTCAGACGCTCGGAGTTCTGGCTCATTTCCAGACCGGAGGTGGCCACGCCGCCGGCGTTGGCAGCCTTTGCAGGTCCGTACAGGACACCGTTGGACAGGTAGACCTCGATGGCCTCGGGCGTGCTGGGCATGTTTGCGCCCTCGCAGACAACGGTGCAGCCGTTCTTGACCAGAGCCTCAGCGGACTCCTTGTTGATCTCGTTCTGGGTTGCGCAGGGCAGGGCGATGTCGCAGGGGACAGTCCAGACCTTGGAGCAGTCGGCAACGTAGGTTACACCGGCGTGGGTCTCGGCGTACTCCTTGATGCGGCCGCGGCGGACTTCCTTCAGCTCCTTGACGTAAGCCAGATCGATGCCGTTGGGGTCGTAGACGTAGCCGTTGGAATCGGACATGGTAACGACCTTTGCGCCCAGAGACTGGGCCTTCTGGCAGGCATAGATGGCAACATTGCCGGAGCCGGAGATGACCACGGTCTTGCCCTCAAAGCTGTCGTTGCGCATACACTTCAGAGCCTCGGCGGTGAAGTAGCACAGGCCGTAGCCGGTGGCCTCGGTACGGGCCAGAGAGCCGCCGAAGGTCAGGCCCTTGCCGGTGAGCATACCGCCCTGGAAGCTGTTGGTCAGGCGCTTGTACTGGCCGAACATGTAGCCGACCTCGCGGCCGCCGACACCGATATCACCGGCGGGGCAGTCCACGAACTGGCCGATGTGGCGGTACAGCTCGGTCATAAAGCTCTGGCAGAAGCGCATGACTTCCATGTCGCTCTTGCCGTGGGGGTCAAAGTCAGAGCCGCCCTTGCCGCCGCCCATGGGCAGGGTGGTCAGGCTGTTCTTGAAGGTCTGCTCAAAGCCCAGGAACTTCAGGATGCCCTGGTTGACAGAGGGATGGAAGCGCAGGCCGCCCTTGTAGGGGCCGATGGCGCTGTTGAACTGGACGCGGTAGCCGCGGTTCACCTGGACCTTGCCCTGATCATCGACCCAGGGCACACGGAAGGTGATGATGCGCTCGGGCTCGACCAGACGCTCGATCAGGCCGGCCTTCTCGTATTCGGGATGCTTCTCCACCACGGGCTGGATGCTCTCCAGCACCTCGCGGACAGCCTGCAGGAACTCAGGCTCATTGGCATTGCGCTGTGCAAGGCCATCGTAAACGCGCTTCAGGTATTCATTCGTCAGCATAATAGAATACTCCTTTTCCCATGATTTACAATCGCTCTGCCCACTATCACAGAGCGCTTCACCATTATAAAGCATTGTGCGGCGATTTACAAGAGAGGAAATCGGAAAATGTTTCAGTGAAGCCAAAATAAAAATGAATCCGCTTCACAGCGTCAGTGCCCGGCAGTGCTGGGGATCTCCTGCAGCTCAAAGCGGTATTCCTGCGCGGCATCGGGGTATTTTGCCCTGTCCACGGGGCTGAGGAACATGGCAAGGGGCCGCAGCCAGAGCCCGCCGTCCCCGTAGAGCTTGCGGTAGACCACAAAAGGCTCCCCCGTTTCGGAATCGTTGGCAACGGCCTCCACCAGATAAAAGTCGCCCTTGAAGTGCCGGTATACCCGGCCGATCTTGAGTTCGTTCGGCATTTGGATTCTCCTTTACATTCCAGCCAAAATGGCGTTCACGGCAGTCACAAAGGGCTCCATATCCTCAAACAGGACTTCGACGATGATGCTCCAGTTGATACCGTCGTAGTCATGCACCAGCCGGTGACGCAGCCCGGCGACCATATTCCAGGGCTGCTCCGGATAAGAGGCCTTGAACTCCGGACTGAGCTGGTAGACCTGTTCCCCGATGTTATAGAGCGGGGTCGTGACGGCCCACTGGGAAAACTCGTCCTCGAGCAGAAGCTCCGGCGTAATGCCGCGCTTGTGCATCTCGGCTTTCAGGCTTTCCCATGTGGCAACGATCTTTTTCAGGCGTTCCTTGTCCGATCTCTTCATGCGATCCTGACCCCCTCCCGCATGATGCTTTCATAGAAGGGAGTGCCGGTGTTGACCTCCCGGATCTCAAAGGCATCCACATCCTTCTGGGTGCGCTGGCGCAGCTCCTCCCCGAAAGCAAAGATGTCCCTTGCCCGGAAGTTAGCACCGCCCACCACGATTACATCGATATCAGAAGCGGCAGTGGCTTCTCCCCGGGCGTAGGAGCCGAACAGCAGGGCGTACTCGGCGTGATATTTGTGCAGCAGCTCCCGGATGACCTGCTCGATCTCAGTGCGGGAAAGCGTGTTCATGCGGACACCTCCAATCGGAAATTCTCTACCAATATTGTACCATAGAATGCCGGAAATGCAAACAAAAAATCCCCCGCAGGCGGCTGGCGCTGGCGGGGGACAGGCGCATGATTTACTTCTTCAGCAGCTTCTCGCAGGCATCAGCGGCACCCTCAAGGTACTGGCCGGGGTAGGCCTCGATCATGCCGGCATCGGAGCAGGCAGCCAGCTGGGGATCGATGGGGCACTTGGCCAGCACGGGCAGGCCGTGCTTTGCGGCCACCTCATCCACATGGCTCTCGCCGAACACGCTGATCTTCTTGCCGCAGTCGGGGCAGACGATGTAGCTCATGTTCTCCACGATGCCCAGCATGGGCACCTTCATCATCTCAGCCATGTTCACGGCCTTGGCTACGATCATGCTGACCAGCTCCTGGGGGCTGGCAACGACCACGATGCCGTCCACGGGCAGGCTCTGGAACACGGTCAGGGGCACGTCGCCGGTTCCCGGAGGCATGTCCACAAACAGGAAGTCCACGTCCTTCCAGACCACATCGGTCCAGAACTGCTTGACCGCACCGGCGATCACGGGGCCGCGCCACACAACGGGGTCCTCCTCGTTCTCAACCAGCAGGTTGATGCTCATCACATCAATGCCCATCCGGCTCTGGATGGGCCAGCAGCCCTTTTCATCGGCCATGGCACGGCCATGGATGCCGAACAGCTTGGGGATGGACGGGCCGGTGATGTCGGCATCCAGGATGCCGCAGTGGTAGCCCCGGCGGGCCATGGCACAGGCCAGCAGGGCACTGGTCATGCTCTTGCCGACACCGCCTTTGCCCGAAACAACGCCGATGACCTTTTTCACGCTGCTGTTGGGTTGGGGCATCGTGCTCAGGTGCGGCGGTGCGGGAAGAACATGCTGCCCCGCAGGTGGAACAGTCATGGGTACATTCTTCGCTCATACTCTAACCTTTTCTCCTTTATCTTCATTAGACAGATCGTCTTGACCATCCTATATCATACCATAAAACCGGGTGGGAAACAACCCACAGGGGCGCTCATCTTCACAAGAGTGCATATTGCCCGGGAAAGGCCGCATACACTGAACCGAACGCCTGTGCGGGGGAAGGAGGAAGACCATGGGGCAGAGCTACCTGAAAAACGCCGCCCTCCTGACCGGGGCGGATGTCCTGCTGCGGCTGGCCGGGATGGGCCTGCGCATCTATCTGGCCAACGCCCTGGGCGGCGAGGGGATGGGGCTGTACCAGCTGGTGCTGGCAGTCTACGCGCTCTTTGTCACGCTGGCAACGCGGGGGTCTCGGTGGCGGCCACCCGGCTGATGGCTGAGGAGCTGGCCCGGGGCCGGGCACAGGCGCGGGGGATGCTGGTGCGTCTGGCGGGCACGGGGCTGCTGCTGGGTGCGGCGGCCATGGCGGCGCAGTACGGGCTGGCCGGGGCCGCTGCCCGGTGGTGGCTGGGAGATGTGCGGGCGGCAGGCGCACTGCGGGTGTCGGCCTTCGGGATGCCCTGGATGGCTCTCTCGGCTGTGCTGCGGGGGTTCTTTATCGCCCGGCGGCGGGTGGAGCCCAACGTGCTGAGCCAGCTGGTGGAGCAGAGCGTGCGGATCGGGATCATCTGGTACGCGCTGGAATGGGGAACGCGCCGGACGTGAGCGCCCGCTGCACGGCGGTGCTGGCCGCCACGGCGGTGAGCGAAGCGGTGTCGGCCTGCATCCTGCTGCTGTTTTACCGTGGGGAGGCGGTGCGTGCGTTCGGCGCAGAAAAGGCCCGACGGCCTGCGGACCCTGCCCGGCGGCTCTGGGAGATCCTGTGGCCGGTGGAGGGCGGGCGGTGCCTTGCCAGTGCCCTGCACACGGCGGAGAACATGCTGGTGCCCGCCTGCCTGACGGTCTGCCTGCTGGATGCCGGGGGCCGCAGTGCCGCGGTGGCCCAGTACGGCAGCCTGAAGGGGATGGCCCTGCCTCTGCTCACCTTTCCCTTTGGGCTGCTGGGGAGCCTTTCGGTGCTGCTGATGCCTGAGATCACCCAGGCCCACATCCGGGGCGAACGCGCCCGGCTGGGCTGCCTGCTGGACCGGATGCTCCGGCTGACGGGCTGCTTCTCGGCGCTGGCGGGGGCGCTGTTCTGGGTGTGGGGCGAGCCGCTGGCCCTGCTGCTCTACCACAGCCGGGAGGCCGGATTCTATCTGCGGGTGCTGGGCCCGGCCATGCCGCTGATGTATCTGGAAAGCATGGTGGACGGTGCCATGAAGGGGATGGGGGAGCAGAAGGCCGTGTACCGGTACAGCCTGTGGGACGCGGTGCTCCGCATTGCGGGGGTGCTGCTCCTCCTGCCCAGATGGGGGATGAAGGGCTTTTTGTGGGTGATCCTGCTGTCCAGTGCCTATACCTGCCAGATGAATACGGCCCGTCTGCTGCACGTCAGCGGGCTGCAGCCCAGGCTCTGGCGGTGGCTGGGGGCTCCGGCGCTGGCGGCACTGGTCTCGGCGGGGGTGGGCGAGGGCCTGCGCGCCTTGCTGGCGGGGTGGCTGGGCAGCGGGAGCACGCCCATCCGGCTGGCGGCGCTCTGCGCGGGCGGCTTTGGCATGGCGGCAGTCTGCCTTGCCGTGCAGTGGCCGCTGGGGCTGGGCGAAGAGGTGCGGGCCATCCTGCGGACGGAAAAATCCAGCAGGGAGCGGCAGAAAAGCCCGGAGAATCGGAATTGTTCTGGACACAGGGGGGAGAATTGAGTATAATACAATGGATATTATGGCGGAACAGGCGCACGGGGCTTTGGCCCCTGTGGCCGGCAACGCCGGAAAAAACGGGTGCGGACAGATCCCGCCCCGATGCAAAAGAGGATTTTTGTGAAGAAAACAGAGAAGCTTGTGCCGCAGGTGCTGCTGCGCCGGATGATCCTGGTGCTGCTGGACGCGGCCATCGTGATATTCAGCTTTTACTTTGCCCTGCTGCTCCGGGCCGACGGCGCGGTGGAGGCCAGCTGGTGGCCCCACAACCGGGCCCTGCTCTACCAGAACCTGCCCTGGATCGTGGCGCTCTACCTGCTCAGCTTTCTGGCGGGCGGGCTGTACCATGTGCTCTGGAAGTATGCCGGGGAGCGTGACCTCATCCGTCTGGGCGGCATGATCGCCGTGCCCACGGGGGTGGTCTATTTCGTGAACCATTTCTGTGTCCACGGCGTGCTGTTCGATTCCGCCAACGCCATGGCCGCTGTCCTCATCTTCCTGCTGGTGGGGGGCAGCCGTCTGGCATGGCGGCTCTTCCTGAACCATCCCATCGGCGAGCGGCTGCGGGGCGTGCCCAACAAGGACCCCAACCGCCCCGTGATGATCGTGGGCGCGGGCGAGGCCGGTGCCTGGGCCATCAATGTCTGCAAATCCAACAGCAGCTACGGCCACCCCGTTGTGGCGGTGGACGATGACCTGGTCAAGCAGGGACAGACCATCCACGGCGTGCCGGTCAAGGGCACGCTGGAGCAGATCCCCCAGCTCTGCACCCAGTACAACATCCACAACATCATCATTGCCATCCCCACCCTGCGGGGCAGCAGGCTGAACCATGTTATCGACCTCTGCGTTTCCACCCACTGCCCGGTGCAGATCCTGAGCGACCCCCAGCTGGTGGGCAGCAACGGCCCCCAGCAGGGTGCGTTCCGTGAGCTGAATACCGCCGATTTCCTCTCCCGTGACGAGGTCACGCTGGACAACGAGAAGATCTCCGGCTACCTCACCGGCAAGACCGTGCTGGTGACGGGCGGCGGCGGCTCCATTGGCAGTGAGCTCTGCCGCCAGGTGATGCGCTTCCGGCCCGGCAAGCTGCTGATCTTTGATATCTACGAGAACTGCGCCTACGAGCTGCTGATGGAGCTGCAGCAGAAATACGGCCGCGACATCCCCGTGACCGTGCTGATCGGCTCCATCCGGGATAAAAAGCGGCTGGACGAGGTATTTGAGACCTACCACCCCACCGTGGTGTTCCATGCAGCGGCCCACAAGCATGTGCCGCTGATGGAGATCAGCCCCGCCGAAGCCGTGAAGAACAATGTGCTGGGCACCAAGAACCTGCTCACCAGCGCCAGCGAGCACGATGTGGAGCGGTTCGTCCAGCTTTCCACCGACAAGGCGGTCAATCCCACCAGCGTGATGGGCTGCACCAAGCGGATCTGTGAGATGCTCATTCAGACCTTTGCGGGCAACACCGACATGAAGTGCGTGGCGGTCCGCTTTGGCAACGTGCTGGGCAGCCACGGCAGCGTGATCCCGCTGTTCGAGGCTCAGATCAAGAAGGGCGGCCCCGTCACCCTGACCGACCCCAACATCGAGCGCTACTTTATGACCATTCCCGAGGCGGCCCAGCTGGTGCTGCAGGCGGGCGCGCTGGCCGAGGGCGGCAGCATCTATGTGCTGGACATGGGCGAGCCGGTCAAGATCATGGATCTGGCCAAGCAGCTCATCCGCTTTTACGGCTACGAGCCGGGCGTGAATATGGAGATCAAGATCGTGGGCCTGCGCCCGGGCGAGAAGCTCTACGAGGAGCTGATGATGGACGAGGAGCAGGGCAAGATGCGCCGCACCGAGCACAACAAGATCTTTGTGGCATCGCCCCGGGACATCGACCTGGCCGTGTTCTACCAGCAGCTGCAGGATCTTGCCGCTGCCGCCCAGCACAACGACGAGGGCGTGGTGGATCAGCTGGAAAAGATGATCCCCACCTTTACCCCCACCAGAAAGAACCTGAAGACCTGATGCTATTGCACCGGAAACTGCCGGTGACGCTATAAAAACGAGAGGGAAGTATATTATGGAAAAGAGACCGTTTCTGACCGAAGAGCAGGCCCAGGAGATCATCCAGGACGTGCCCACCCCGTTCCACGTCTACGACGAAAAGGGCATCCGTGAGAACGCCCGCCGCATCAACAAGGCCTTCAGCTGGAACAAGGGCTTCCGGGAGTATTTTGCCGTCAAGGCGCTGCCCAACCCCATCATCCTGCAGATCCTGAAGGAAGAGGGCTGCGGCGTGGACTGCTCCTCCCTGACCGAGCTGATGCTGAGCGAGGCCTGCGGCTTTACCGGCAGCGATATCATGTTCTCCTCCAACCAGACCCCCGTGGAGGACATGAAGAAGGCATACGAGCTGGGCGCATACATCAACCTGGACGATGCCACCATGGTGGACTTCCTGGACCGTGTGGCCGGGATCCCCGAGAACATCTTCTGCCGCTACAACCCGGGCGGGACCTTCCAGCTGGGCGAGAGCGAGGAAGGCTTCCAGGTTATGGACAAGCCCGGCGATGCCAAGTACGGCATGACCGAGGAGCAGATGATCGAAAGCTACAAGAAGCTGATGGCAAAGGGCGCAAAGAACTTTGGTATCCATGCCTTCCTGGCCTCCAACACCATCTCCGATGCCTATTACCCTGAGCTGGCAGGCATCCTGTTCCAGCTGGCAGTCCGTGTGCAGAAGGCCACCGGTGCCCACATCGGCTACATCAACCTGTCCGGCGGCGTGGGCATCCCCTACCGCCCCGACCAGACCGAGAACGACATCATGGCCATTGGCGAGGGCGTGCGCCGGAAGTTTGAGGAGATCCTTGTGCCCGCAGGGATGGGCGATGTGGCCATCTTCACCGAGATGGGCCGCTTTACCACCGGCCCCTACGGTGCGCTGGTGGCAACTGCCATCCACGAAAAGCACATCTACAAGGAATACATCGGTCTGGATGCCTGCGCTGCCAACCTGATGCGCCCCGCCATGTACGGCGCTTACCACCACATCACCGTGCTGGGCAAGGAGAACGCCCCCTGCGACCACAAGTACGATGTGGTCGGCGGCCTGTGCGAGAACAACGACAAGTTCGCCATTGACCGGATGCTGCCCAAGATCGACATCGGCGACCTGATCTACATCCACGACACCGGTGCCCACGGCTCCGCCATGGGCTACAACTACAACGGCAAGCTCCGCAGCGCCGAGGTCCTGCTCTGCGAGGACGGCTCTCACCGCCTCATCCGCCGCGCCGAGACCCCCCGCGACTACTTTGCAACGCTGGACTTCCTGCCCGCCATGAAGCCCCTGTTCGAGGGCTACGACGACTGAGTCTCCCTGAAAACCTGCGAGGTGTGATATGTTTTTTGGATTCCAGCTTACCTGCGGCCTGATGATGGTCTTTTACGGCTACTCGGTGATGAAGAATCCCCGCGTGTGGGGAGATCAGGGCCGTCAGGCGGTCAAGGCGGAGAATTTCCCGGAATACTGCCGCCAGAACGGCCTGTTCTTCCTGAAGGCGGGCCTGATCATGGCGCTCATCGGCGCGCTGGACGCACTGGTGAGCCTTTCCGGCGCGCTCTACGTCCTGCTGTATCTGTTCGGGCTGGCGTTCTCGTTCTATCCGCTGGTCAGATGGTGCCGCGAGAACGAGGGCTTCTCCTGGCCCTGGCCCCATGTGGAAAGCGAGAAGAAGCGGATCAAAAAGCTGCGCAGGGAGCAGGAACAGGAGCAGCAGGGCGGCTCTGAGAAAAATAAGAGAGAACCAGAACGCGGCGCTCTCCCTGAAGAAGGGAGGGCGCTGCTTTTGTCTGCTGAAGTTTCGACCCTTGACAGCCGGAGCCGCAGAACCTATAATGAAACCACGATGACCCCTCTTGAAACACATTTGGAGGTACAAAACCATGATCAACTATCCCAAGAATTACGCTCCTCTGGCGGAAGAGGAAATGGAGTACACCAGCGGCGGCCTGTCCATCAACTGGATGGCACTGGGCTCCACCGTTATGGGCGTGGCCACCAGTATGCTGGCCTATCTGAATGTCTCCAACATTGCCGGTGTGGCGGTCCAGCTGCAGAAGAAAGACCCCGAGAAGTACCCTGAGCCGGAAGGCACCATCAACGGCAACCTCATCATCGATTCCACCCTGACCTACTTCTCCAGCGTGGCAGGCATCGGCATGGGCCTGCTGAACATCGCTGCGGGCGTGGGCACCGTCTACCTGGGCATGAAGTCCGGTTCTTGAAAATTAGTACTGGACATTTGAGCCAAAACGTGGTATAATTCATCCTGCATTCGCGGGCATCGTACATCGGCTAGTATATCAGCCTTCCAAGCTGAGGAGGTGGGTTCGATTCCCATTGCCCGCTCCATGCAGAAAAAAGCCCTGAGTTCTCCGGAACTCGGGGCTTTTTTGCTGGGCAGAACCGCTCAGCCTCGCTTTGCACGGCAGTTCCCCTGACAGGGGAGCCGGGCGGTGTGCGGCTGCCGTTCTGCCGCGCCTGTCAGGAGAGGCGGCAGCCTGCAGGGATGACAGAGAGGTTTCAGACGGAGAGCTTGTTCACTTTACCTGTTTACTTTGAAGCGATTTTATAGTAAAATAAGGTGAATAAATCAGGGGCAGGGGAAACTCCGGCCTGATGAGAGAAATGATTTAGGTGGTGTATTGATATGGCATTGAAATATCAGCGGATCCTTCTGAAGATCAGCGGCGAGGCCCTGGGCGGCGAAAAGGGCACCGGCTTTGACGAGCCGACCATGGACGCGATCTGCGGCGGCGTGAAAAAGGCCCACGACCTGGGCGTGCAGATCGGCATCGTGGTGGGCGGCGGCAACTTCTGGCGCGGCCGTTCCAGCGGCAAGATGGAGCGCACCCTGGCCGACAAGATCGGAATGCTGGCGACCGTGATGAACGCGCTGGCTGTCTCCGACAAGCTGGAGCAGCTGGGCGTGGAGACCGAGGTGTTCACCTCCATCACCATGCCGCAGGTGGCCCCCGCCTTTACCCGCAAGGATGCCCTGAAGGCCATGGCAGACGGCAAGATCGCCATCTTCGGCGGCGGCACCGGCAACCCCTTCTTCTCTACCGACACCACCACGGCCCTGCGTGCTGTTGAGGTGAGCGCGGACATCATGTTCAAGGCCACCATGGTGGACGGCGTGTACGACAAGGACCCCCACAAGTACCCCGATGCCAAAAAGTACGACACCCTGACCTTTACCAAGGTGCTGGAGGATCGCCTGGCTGTGATGGACGGCACTGCCGCCACCCTCTGCCGCGACAACAAGCTCCCCATCCTGGTCTTTGACCTGGCCGACCCGGACAACATTGCAAAGGCCGTGCAGGGTGAGAATGTGGGCACCCTGGTCTACGAGGGCTGAGCATAGCCCGCATCCCCGTACCATAGAATGGAACAGGCAGCAATCACAGCGCCTGTGCAGAACAATATATAACAGGAGAAAAGGACAATGAGCAGCAACACCAAGGCATTTGAAGAAAAGATGAAGAGCTCCGTGGAGCATCTGGACCGCGAGCTGGCCGCTGTGCGTGCAGGCCGCGCCAACCCCGCCGTTCTGGACAAGGTGAGCGTGGACTACTACGGTGCCCCCACTCCCATCCAGCAGGTGGCCTCTGTGGCCGTGAGCGAGGCCCGCACCCTGACCATCACCCCCTGGGACCGCACCCTGCTGCGCGCCATCAGCAAGGCCATCATGGCCAGCGATGTGGGCATCACCCCCATTGATGACGGCTCCACCATCCGCCTGAACTTCCCGGCCCCCACCGAGGAGCGCCGCAAGCAGCTGGCAAAGGAAGTTGCCAAGCTGGGCGAGGAGGCCAAGGTGGCCGTGCGCAATGTCCGCCGTGACGCTATGGACAAGGCCAAGGCCATGAAGAAGGCCGGTGAGCTGACCGAGGACACCCAGAAGACCATGGAAGAAGAGGTCCAGAAGCTGACCGACAAGTATATCAAGAACATCGACGCAGCCGTTGAGGAAAAGCAGAAGGAGATCATGTCCGTCTGATCGCCGCGGCGAAACGAAATGTGTGAGGTGCCGTGCGCTGGAACGAGTGCGCGGCACTTTTTGCCGGAACCGGGGCAGGGAACACCCACCCCGCAAACGCAGGAGAATGATTATGAACCATCCCAAAGAATTTGCCGAGGGCCTTTCCATCGGCATCATCATGGACGGCAATGGCCGCTGGGCCAAGCAGCGGGGCCTGCCCCGCACCGCGGGCCACAAAAAGGGTGCCGCCGTATTTCAGGATATCGCCAACTACTGCGAGGAGCTGGGCGTTTCGTCCGTGACCTTCTACGCCTTCTCCACCGAGAACTGGAAGCGCCCGCTGGAAGAGGTCTCTGCCATTATGAAGCTGTTCGGCGAGTATCTGCTCAAGGGCTTCAACTATAAGGACCGCAACATCCGCATCAAGTTCCTGGGCGACCGGGCCGCGCTGGATGCAAAGCTCCAGAAGCTGATGAACGAGCTGGAGGAGGACTCCGCCGCCAAGACCGGCATGACCCTGAACATCGCCGTGAACTACGGCGGCCGCCCCGAGATCGTGCGGGCCGCCCGGCAGCTGGCCCAGCAGGTGGCAGCGGGCACCCTCAAGCCCGAGGACATCACCGAAGAGATGATGAGCGACCACATGTATACCGCCGGCCAGAAGGACCCGGATTTCATCCTGCGTCCCTCGGGCGAGAAGCGCCTTTCCAACTTCATGCTCTGGCAGGCCGCCTACGCCGAACTGGTGGAGATGGATGTGCTCTGGCCTGATTTCACCCGGGATGACCTGGATGCCGCCATCACGGAGTTCAACAAGCGCTCCCGCCGGTTTGGCGGCATCTGACCCTTGCAATTCCCAAAAAGGAGAAATTTGAATGAAAACTCGTATCATAACCGCAATTGTGGGCATCCTCGTCCTGATCGGGTGCTGTTCACCTTTGACACGCTGGTGTTCAATTTTGTCATTGCCGCCATCACCCTGATCGCCATCCACGAGGTCTTCAAGGCCCTGGGCTTTGGCAGAAAGGAATGGCCCATGTACGCCGTGTTCGTGCCCTACACCCTGCTGATCATGCTGTCCAGCTATCAGGTGTGGCGGCGGCTGGTCATGTCGGCCTCCTTTTTGATGGTGCTGTTCTTCGGCATCTATCTGGTGGTGCGCAACGCACAGGTGGATTTTGCAAAAGCCAGCGGTCTGGTGATGTTTTCCGGCATCGTGATCTTCTGCTTCTACTCCTTTATCCGTTTGAAGGAGCTGCTGCCGGTGGAGACCTACGGCTATGACGCGATGTTCTTTATTCTGCTCATCCTCTGCTTTGCCTGGGGCGGCGATACCTGCGCCTACTTTGCAGGCAGAGCCTTTGGCAAGCACAAACTCTGCCCCGTGGTCAGCCCCAAAAAGACCGTGGAGGGAGCCATTGGCGGCGTGCTGGGCACCATGGTGTTCGGCGTGGTCGCCACCGTCATCTACTCCATTGCGGCCAACCGGATGGAGGCGTTCACCCGCACCAACATCGGCGTTTCCATGTACCTGATCATTGCCCTGCTGGCCTGCGTGGCCGCTGTGCTGGGCATCTACGGCGATCTGTTCGCCAGCGTGGTCAAGCGCCAGTGCGGCATCAAGGATTATGGCACCATCTTCCCGGGCCACGGCGGCATTCTGGACCGCTTCGACAGCGTCATGTTCATTGCGCCGTTCGTCACCATGGTGGTCAGCGCTGTTTTCTATCACTGAATTGCAGGAGGTAGCTTATGTCTAAAAAAATACACGCTGCTGGGTTCTACCGGTTCCATCGGCACCCAGAGCCTGGATGTGATCCGTGCACAGGGCTATGAGGTGTTCGGTCTTTCTGCCCACAGCCATGTAGACAAGATCCTGCAGCAGATCGAAGAGTTTCATCCGCGCTATGTCTGCATGACCGACCCGGATGCGGCCCGCAGGCTGGATGCGGAACTTTCCGGTCGTGCAGATGCGCCCCGGCTGCTGGTAGGGCCGGAAGGGCTCAAGCAGCTGGCCGCACTGGACGGCACCGATGTGGTGCTGAACAGCGTGGTGGGCATTGCAGGCCTTGGTGCCAGCCTGTGCGCGATCGAAAGCGGGCATGATCTGGCCCTTGCCAACAAGGAGAGTCTTGTCACCGGCGGCCATCTGGTCACACAGGCCGTGGCAAAGCATGGTGTAAAGCTGCTGCCGGTGGACAGTGAACATTCGGCCATCTTCCAGTGCCTGCAGGATAAGGAGAGTGCCCCCAGCCTGACCAAGATCCTGCTCACGGCATCCGGCGGCCCTTCTTCGGGATGAAGACCGAGGAGCTGCGCGGTAAGACCAAGGCGGATGCCCTCAAGCACCCCAACTGGAACATGGGCGCAAAGATCACCATTGACTCTGCCACCCTGATGAACAAGGGTCTGGAGCTGATCGAGGCGGTGTGGCTGTTCGGCCTGCCGCCGGAGAAGATCCAGATCGTGGTGCAGCGCCAAAGCATCGTGCACTCGGCGGTGCAGTTCAGCGATCATTCGGTCATTGCCCAGCTGGGCGTGCCGGATATGCGCATCCCCATCCAGTACGCCCTGACCTACCCCAAGCGGGTGCCGGGCGTGGTGCCGGAGCTGGACTTTGCGGCCCTGAAGGTGCTGACCTTTGATGTGGCCGACGAAGAGACCTTCCGCTGCCTTGCCGCCTGCAAAAAGGCCATCAAGAAGGGCGGTCTGGGCCCCTGCGCCGCCAATGGTGCCAACGAGGAGGCGGTCAAGCTCTTCCTCGAGGATAAGATCGGCTTCCTCGATATCGGCCGACTGGTAGAGGCTGTTGTGGACAGCGACAGCTTTGGCGGCGATTACACCCTGGCCGATGTGTATGAGTGCGACAAGATGGCCCGCGCCTTTGTGAGAGCGCACCTGTAAGGAGAACTGATGTCTTTTATGTCACCTTTATTGCTGCGGTGTTCGTGTTCAGCGCCGTGATCGCCATCCATGAGTTCGGCCACTTCATGGTGGCAAAGCTCTGCGGTGTGCAGGTCAACGAGTTCTCCATCGGCATGGGGCCGGTGCTGTGCAAGCGGGTGCGCAAGGGCACCCAGTACAGCATCCGCGCCCTGCCCGTGGGCGGCTTTGTGGCGCTGGAAGGGGAGGAAAGCCCCGAGAGCAAACAGGCGGAGGAACGGTCAAACCCCTCAGCCGCCGATGGCGGCAGCTCCCCTGATAGGGGAGCCCTTGGCATAGCGGAGACTTCCCCCGAGGAGGAAAAGCCTGCTGGTATTCCTCTGAATGAGGCCCCTGTCTGGCAGCGTGCCCTCATCATGCTGGCGGGTGCCGGGATGAACTTTGTGCTGGGCTTTGTGGTCATGGCCATCCTCATCACGGCCCAGAGCGAGCCCATCACCAGCAAGGTGCTCTATCAAGTGGAGGAAAACGCCCTCTGCGGCCAGACCGGCCTGCAGGCAGGGGATAAGATCCTTGCGGTGAACGGCCGCCGCTGCTTTGTGGCAAACGATATCCTCTATGAGCTGATGCGCACGGAGGACTACACCGCCGATTTCACCGTTCTGCGGGACGGCAAAAAGGTGGAGCTGCCCGGTGTGCAGTTCGACACCTGGCAGGATGACAAGGGCGAGACCCACATGAGCCTGGGCTTTACGGTCTACGGCATCAAAAAAACACCGCTGAACGTGCTGAAAGAGGCGGGCAACAGTGTGCTCTACTACGGGCGCATCATCTTTGCCTCCCTCTCCGACCTGCTGCGGGGGCGGGAGAGCATCAACGACCTCTCCGGCCCGGTGGGCATCGTAACGGCCATCGGGCAGGCCGCCAGCTACGGCTGGCAGGACCTGCTGGAGCTGCTGGTGCTCATCACCGTGAATCTGGGCATCTTCAACCTGCTGCCCTTCCCGGCGCTGGACGGCGGCAAAGTGGTGTTCCTGCTCATTGAGGGCGTGACCGGCCATGCCGTGCCCGAAAAGATTCAGAGCGGCCTGACCGTGGCGGCCTTTGCGCTGCTGTTCGGGCTGATGATTTTTGCAACTTACAACGATATCCTCCGGCTCATTACCGGGGCAATGTGATACGGAAAGGAAAACGACCATGCGGCAGCTGAAACGAGAAGTAAAGATCGGCAATGTGACCATTGGCGGCAACAACCCCATTGCGGTGCAGACCATGCTGAATGTCCCCGTGGAGGACATTGAGGGCAACGTTGCCCAGGCAAAGCGCTGTGAGGCGGCAGGCTGCCAGATCCTGCGTGTGACCTGCCCCAGCGCGGCGGATGCCAAGTGCATCGAGGCCGTGAAGAACGCGGTGAACATCCCCATCGTGGCGGATATCCACTTTGACTACAAGGCAGCGCTGGCCTGCGCCGACGTTGGTGTGGACAAGATCCGCATCAACCCCGGCAACATCGGCGACGACGACCGGGTCAAGGCCGTGGTGCAGGCCTGCCAGCAGAAGAACATCCCCATCCGCATCGGTGTGAACGGCGGCAGCCTGGAAAAGCACATCCTGGCAAAGTACGGCGCGCCCGTGCCCGAGGCCATGGTGGAAAGCGCCCTGTACCATGTCCGCCTGCTGGAGAAGTTCGATTTCAACAACATCGTCATCTCCATCAAGAACTCCAACGTGCCCCGCATGATGGAGGCCTACCGCCAGCTGAGCGCTGTGACCGATTACCCCCTGCATGTGGGCGTGACCGAGGCCGGTACTTACCAGATGGGCCTGCTCAAGAGCGGCATGGGCATCGGCGGGATGCTGCTGGAGGGCATCGGCGATACCATCCGCGTCTCGCTGGCCGCCGAGCCTGAGAAGGAAGTGGAAGCAGGCTACAACATCCTGCGTGCCGTGGGCTTCCCCGTGGCTGGCCCCGAGGTCATCACCTGCCCCACCTGCGGCCGCACCCAGTACCCCTGCACCGAGATCGCCAACGAGGTGGAAAAGCGCCTGCAGGGCTATAAGAAATCCATCAAGGTGGCCGTGATGGGCTGCGTGGTCAACGGCCCCGGCGAGGCCCGCGAAGCCGATATCGGCATTGCAGGCGGCAAGGGCGAGGCTGTCCTCTTCATCCACGGCCAGCCCATCAAGAAGCTGACCGGGGATAATATCCTCGACCAGTTCATGGAGGAGATCTATAAGATCTGAGAGGTTCAGCAAGGAGAACACAATGCCCTTAGAAAACAAACTTGGTTTGACCGACGAGGCCGCGCTGGCCCGGGCTGAGGAAAAGATCAGCAAGACCAAAGCGCTTGCACTCTATGATACCGGTCTGCTGGACACCTTCCCGGTGGGAACGTTTGAAGGACTGGCGGATATCCACCGGTATCTGTTTGAGGATATCTATTTCTTTGCCGGGCAGATGCGCACCGTGAACATTGCCAAGGGCAATTTCCGGTTCGCACCGGTCATGTATCTGGCTGCGGCTCTGGAAAGCATCGACCGGATGCCCCAGTCCACCTTTGATGAGATCATCGAGAAGTATGTGGAGATGAATGTGGCCCATCCCTTCCGGGAGGGCAACGGCCGCAGCACCCGGATCTGGCTGGACTGCATCCTGAAAAGGGAGCTGCATCAGGTCATCGACTGGAGCCGTGTGGACAAGTCGGATTACCTGCTTGCCATGGAGCGCAGTCCGGTGAAGGATGTGGAAATCAAGGCCCTGCTCCGTGCAGCCCTCACAGACCGGATCACAGATCGGCTGGTCTATATGAAGGGCATCGACGCAAGCTATCATTATGAGGGCTATCACGTCTTTAGGACGGAAGATTTGTAAAGGAGTAACCCATCGTGACACCACTTGTATCTCAGCTATGGCCGCAGTTCATGGCGGACCCGGATTTCGCGGCCAGTTTCGGGCGCGTGATCGTGGAGCATGCCCGGATAGCTGCGGCAGGAGCGGCAGGTCATCTTTACCCTGCGCAGTGCCGCCCCGCTGGACAAGGGGCTGTGCGCCCGGCTGCTGGCATCCCTGCAGCCGGATTATGAGGGCTTTGAACTGAAGATCGACAACCTCTTCGGCTATGCCGCGCTGGACGAAGCCGCCCTGCGGGAGCTGATGGAGGAGATGAAGCGGGACGGCATCCCCATCAACGGCTTTCTGGACCGGTGCCGGATCACCATCACCGGCCAGAACATCACGGTGGGGTCTGCCACGGCACCAAGTTTTTGCAGGAGATGGAGTTTGAGCGCCTGCTGGCGGAACGCGTTGCCGCCCACACCGGTGTCAGGCCCAAAGTTACCCTGACAAGCGCGGTGGGCGAGGCCGAACAGCGCCAGATGGAGGAAAAGCTGGAGCGCAAGATCGCCCCGCCGGTGGTCAAGTTCGAGAAAAAGAATACCGCCCCCTCCATCAAGGTGGAGGGCCTTGACCTGACCGACAAGCCCGTGACCATTTTCCACGGCAAGATGTTCACCCCCAAGAACCTCACCCCCCTCAAGGACCTGGGCGGCGAGGGCGGCAAGTGCGTGATCTGGGGCGACGTGTTCTTTACCGAGGTCAAGGGCAACTACCGCAAGATCTACACGGTGTCCATCACCGATTACACCGGCTCCATCAACCTGAAGATCCGCGCGCAGGAAGGGGAGGACTGCTCCAAGTGGGAGAACATCGCCAAGGGCACCACCCTGCTGGTGCGCGGCGACTGCACCTACGACAAGTACGAGCATGACTATATCGTTTATCCCTACGATGTCCTGTTCGTGGAGCGGAAAAAGCGGGAGGACAACGCCCCGGAAAAGCGGGTGGAGCTTCACCTGCATACCAAGCTGTCCAGCATGGATGCCTTCTGCGACCCGGGCGGCATCGTCAAGCTGGCCCACCGGATGGGCCACCCTGCCATTGCCATCACCGACCACGGTGTCTGTCAGGGCTACCCGGAGGCCATGCTGGCCACCGACGAGATCCACAAGAGCGACCCGGAGTTCAAGCTGATTTACGGCTGCGAGGCCTACTTTGTGGATGATATGGTGCCCTGCGTCTACGGCGTGAAGGACCAGCCGCTGGACGGCGAGTTCTGCGTGTTCGACACCGAGACCACCGGCCTGGATCCCGGCGTGGAGTACCTGACCGAGATCGGCGCGGTGATCGTGCGGAACGGGGAAGTGGTGGAGGAGTTCGACACCTTTGTCAAGCCGGGCAAGCCCATCACCCCCAAGATCACTGAGCTGACCGGCATCACCAACGAGATGGTGGCCGATGCCCCCGGGGAGAAGGAAGCGCTGGAAGCCTTTCTCCGGTTCGCGGATGGCCGCATCCTGGTGGCCCACAATGCCCATGCGTTCGATATCCGCTTCCTGAAAGCCGCCGCCAAGCGCAGCGGCATTTCCTTTGACGCCGACCTATATCGACACCCTGACCATGGCGCAGGCCATGTACCCGGGCCTGCACAACTACAAGCAGGGGACCATCAACAAGCATCTGGAGCTGCCCAGCTACGAGGCCCACCGCGCCTGCGAGGACTCCGCCGCGCTGGGCCGCATCTTCTGCGTCATGCTCAGTGACCTTGCCGAGAAAGAGGTCACCACCGTGGAGGGCATCAACACCGGTCTGGGCGGCAACCGGGAGGTGCTGAAAAAGAAGTACTTCCACCTCATCATTCTGGTCAAGAACCAGATGGGCCTGAAGAACCTGTACAAGATCGTGAGCGAGGCCCACGTCAACTACTTCTTCAAGAAGCCCCGTGTGCCCCGCAGCCTGCTGAACAAGTACCGCGACGGCCTGATCCTGACCAGCGCCTGTGAGGCGGGCGAGCTTTACCGTGCCGTTGTGGAGGGGCGTTCCTACGAGGAACTGAAGAAGATCGCCTCCTACTACGACGTGCTGGAGATCCAGCCCCTGGGCAATAACGAGTATATGGTGCGGGACGGCAAGGTGGAGAGCGAGGAAGTCATCAAGGACTTCAACCGCACCATCATCCGGCTGGGCGAGGACCTGCACAAACCGGTCATCGCCACCGGCGACGTGCACTTTACCGAGCCGGAGGATGCCATCTACCGCACGGTGCTGCAGGCGGGCAATGGCTTCAAGGATGCGGACACCCAGCCCCCGCTGTTCTACCGCACCACGGAGGATATGCTGAAGCAGTTCAGCTACCTGCCCAAGGAAAAGGCCTACGAGATCGTGGTGACCAACCCCCGCAAGATCGCGGCCACCATCGACAACAACGTGCGGGCCATCCCCCGGGGCACCTACCCGCCCAGCATCGAGGGTGCGGAGCAGCAGCTGCGCGATGCCACCTGGGAACACGCCAGGCGGGATTACGGCGACCCCCTGCCCAAGATCGTGGAGGACCGCCTGAAAAAGGAGCTGGACTCCATCTGCGGCCACGGCTACGCGGTTCTGTACGTCATTGCCGTCAAGCTGGTGGCCTACTCCAACGCGGGCGGCTATCAGGTGGGCAGCCGTGGCTCGGTGGGCTCCTCTGCCGTGGCCCACTTCTCGGGCATTTCGGAGGTCAACAGCCTGCCGCCCCACTATCGCTGCCCCAAGTGCAAGTACAGCGAGTTCATCACCGACGGCAGCGTGGACGACGGCTTCGACCTGCCCGATAAGGACTGCCCCCACTGCGGCACCCGGATGCTGGTGGACGGCCACGACATCCCCTTTGAGACCTTTCTGGGCTTCTACGGCGACAAGGAGCCTGATATCGACCTGAACTTCTCGGGCGAGTATCAGTCCAACGTCCACCGCTACACCGAGGAGCTGTTCGGCAAGGCCAATGTGTTCAAGGCGGGCACAGTGTCCGGCATTCAGGACAAGACCGCCTACGGCTACGTCAAAAAGTATCTGGAGGCCCGCGGCCAGACCGTCAACCACGCTGAGGAGAACCGCCTGACCCTGGGCTGCACCGGTGTCAAGCGCACCACCGGCCAGCACCCCGGCGGCATGGTGGTTGTGCCCGATACCTACGAGATCTACGATTTCTGCCCCATCCAGCACCCGGCGGATGATGTGGCGGGCGGCCTGCTCACGACGCATTTCGAGTTCAAGTACCTCCACGACACCCTGCTCAAGCTGGACGAGCTGGGCCACGATATGCCCACCTTCTACAAATATTTTGAAGAGTACACCGGCATCCCGGTGGACAGCATCCCCATGAACGACCCCAAGGTGTACAGCCTGCTCACCAGCCCAGAAGAGCTGGGTGTGACGCCGGAGCAGATCGACAGCCAGACCGGTACCTTCGGCATCCCGGAAATGGGCACCAACTTCGTGCGCGGCATGCTGGTGGAGGCCCGGCCCAAGAACTTCTCGGAGCTGATCCAGATCTCGGGCCTGTCCCACGGCACCGATGTCTGGACCGGCAACGCCGATGAGCTGATCCGCAGCGGCACCTGCACCATCGCGGAGGTCATCGGCTGCCGTGACAGCATCATGCTCTACCTGCTGCGCAAGGGGCTGGAGCCCAAGATGGCCTTTGATATCATGGAGGCTGTCCGTAAAGGCAAGGTGGCCAAGGGCGGCTTCAAGCCCGGCTGGGAAGAAGCCATGCGGGAGCACGAGGTGCCGGACTGGTACATCGAGTCCTGCCGCAAGATCAAGTATATGTTCCCCAAGGCCCACGCTGTGGCCTACCTGATGAGCGCCATCCGGCTGATGTGGTTCAAGCTCTACCACCCGGCAGAGTTCTATGCCGTTTACTTCACCGTGCGCGGCGATGATATCGACTATGAGGCCGCTGTGGGCGGTGCGGCTGTGGCCCGCGCCCACATGGAGGCGGTGAAGCGCCGCCTGAAAGAGGAGAAGAACGCCAAGGACGAGGACGTGCTGGTCAGCCTGCAGCTGGTCAACGAGATGCTGTCCCGCGGGTATGCGTTCCTGCCCATCGAGCTGGGCAAGAGCCGGGGCAACAAGTATATCGTGGAGGATGGCAAGGTGCGCCTGCCCTTCTGCTCCCTGAAGGGTCTGGGCGGTGCCGCCGCCGATGCGCTGGAAAACGCCACCCTCCATGGGCAGGAGTACCTCTCCATCGAGGAGCTGCAGCAGGCCTCCGGCGTTGGCAGCAGCATCATCGACCGCCTGCGTCAGGTGGGCGCTTTGGGCGACCTGCCGGAAAGCAGTCAGGTGAGTTTTTTCTGACAAAACGACAAAACTGCATAGGGTTTCAAAACACACGGTCTGCCGTAAAAGGCGGGCCGTGTGTTTTTTTT
>ENA-OQKK01000147-OQKK01000147.1-human-gut-metagenome-genome-assembly--contig:-NODE-147-length-23787-cov-3.939983_pt1 | contig 23787 bp, 29 predicted proteins | sample MGYA00242648_ERZ504797 | MGnify/ENA primary metagenome ERZ504797 (study PRJEB26092, sample SAMD00036412) | human gut metagenome | host: Homo sapiens | study: EMG produced TPA metagenomics assembly of... | reverse complement strand
AAAGCCACCCCAGGCATAACACCCGGTGTGGCTTTTAATCATGTATTATGAAATTATACGAATCACCTAATGTGAATCAATACTGCTATATTGCAGAACAAATCTACTCGCAAAGCTTAGAAAACTCATCCGCAACAAACTGAACCTTGGTTCCGATAATAACCTGAACAGAATTCTTGCCAGGCTTCATAACGCCTGCAACACCTGCAGATTTAATCTTCTTGTCATCAACCTGAGTGATATCCTTAACCTCAAGTCTGAGTCTTGTGATGCAGTTGTCAATGCTTGCAATATTGTCTTTGCCACCGCAGCCCTCAAGAATAGTCTTTGCTACTGCTGTGTAGTCATTGTTAGAAAGCACTGCCTTCTTCTCTGCCTCGACATCATCGTCCTCTCTACCAGGGGTCTTAAGATTCCATTTCTTGATAGCGAAATAGAATACAATGTAGAATACGATAAAAGCTGCGATTCCAAGAGGAATGATGAGCCATGTCCTTGCTGCAGCCGGAAGTGAAGATGAGAATAATAAATCCATCGCACCGGCTGAGAATGAGAAGCCTGCTCTAAATCCAAGAGCTACTGTAACCATTGTGAAAATACCATAAAGTAAAGCATAAATCACATAGAGACCAGGAGCAAGGAACATAAATGCAAACTCGAAAGGCTCTGTAACACCACAGATGAATGCACAGATAGCTGCAGAAGCAAGGATACCGATGGCAGCCTTTTTCTTAGCAGGCTTTGCGCACTTAACCATAGCAAGTGCTGCACCAGGAATACCAAACATCATACATGGGAAGAAACCTGACATGTACATTCCGAGGCTCCATGAAACATCCTTTGATGTCTCGCCTGCCCAGAAATGTTTGAGGTCTCCAAGTCCGATAGTATCGAACCAGAATACATTGTTTAATGCGTGGTGTAATCCTGTAGGGATTAACAGACGGTTCAGGAATGCATAGATACCTGCACCGACTACATCAAAACCAACGATTGCTTTACCGATAGATACAAGAGCACCGAAAAGTAATGGCCATACAAACAGTAATACTACAGATACAAGGATTGAAACAACACCTGCGATAATTGCTACGCAACGCTTGCCACTGAAGAATGACAGCCAGTCAGGAAGCTTTGTATCCTTAAATCTGTTGTAACACAAAGAACCAATAATACCGGCCAAGATACCAATAAATGGGTTTTGAATCTTGTCGAATGCAAGTGTCTTTGTAGCGCTGTCAGCGATAGATGGCATGATTGTGGTAACAAAGCCTGTAGACAGGAGTGTTGTCATCATCAGCCATGAAGCTAAAGCTGCAATACCGCCAGTACCGTCGTTCTTATCCGACATACCGACACCAACGCCGATTACAAAAAGGATGGCCATGTTGTCAATCAAAGCGCCCCCGGCTTTAACTAAAAACAGACCTATTAAATTTCGCGCACCTTCGATATCACCACCTTGCATGGTTGCAGGACATAAATAATATCCAATACCCATGAGGATACCACAGATAGGAAGCACCGCTACGGGAAGCATTAAAGCTTTACCCAGTTTTTGAAGAAATTTCATAAATTTCCCCTCCTTTACATTATGTATACTAAACTGGAGATACTCCAATAAAGTTCGTTATTATTATATAATTATATTCAAATCTACGCGAGACTTAAAATCTCATCACCGGCGGATACATTCCCCTCTTTGAGCATCTTTATCTCACTATAATCAGCAGTGTTGCCAATTAAAACCGGAGTGATAACATTAAGATCTGCTGCCTTAATCTGCTTCAGGTCAGCCTCCATCAAAAGGTCGCCCTTCTTCACCTGATCACCAACGGAAATATGTGATGTAAAAGGATCACCCTTTAGTGTCACTGTATCCAGACCAATGTGCAAAAGCAACTCGACTCCCTGAGTGGTCGTCATGGTAAAAGCATGCAGCGTATCAAATACAGCTGTCACCTCACCATCCGCCGGAGCGTAAAACCTGCCCTCAGAAGGAATCACGGCCACGCCGTCTCCCAATATCTTCTCAGAAAAAGTAGGATCCGGAACCTCTGTAATAGGAACCACTCTGCCGTTGCACGGAGAACAGATCACCTTTCCCTTTGACTTATTCTTAAAAAAACCTAACATGATATCTCCTTTCCGTCGATATACACACTCACAATATCCAAATCATCATTGAGAAGCACAAAATCTGCTCTCTTTCCTGCAGAAATGCTGCCTGCTTCATCATAGATGCCAATCTCCTTAGCCGGATTGGCTGTAGCACACATAATTGCCTCCTCAAGCGGAATACCTGCCTGCCTTACTGTGAAACGCATACAATCCATCAGATTGGTTGCCGAGCCGGCAATTGTCCCATCATGGAGTGTGGCAAGCGGACCTCTGACCGTCACTGCCTGTCCACCGAGTGTATACTCGCCATCCTCGAGCCCTGTGGCTCTCATGCTGTCACTTATTAAAATCATGCGCTTCGCACCAAACATGGCAAATGTCGCCCTGATAACCGACGGATGAATATGCACACCGTCACAAATGAGCTCTGCATGACACTTTTCTGAATCTCTCACAGCCCCGATAACTCCCGGATTCCTGTGATGAAGCGGCGGCATCGCATTATACAAATGTGTGGCATGGCTTGCACCATGCTCAATAGCCTCTACCGCTGTGTCATAATCAGCCGCTGTGTGTGCTATTGAAACCACAACACTTCCTCTTACCCTGTCTATAAAATCAATCGCGCCCGGCTCCTCCGGAGCAATATCTACAAGCTTTATCAAGCCATGGGCCGCATCCTGAAGCTCACAGAAATAATCATAATCACATCGCATGATATTCTCTGCCGCCTGTGCGCCCTTTTTAGAAGGGCTGATAAAAGGTCCCTCCATATTGATACCTACAAGATGTGCACCACCATGATAAGTATAATCACCGGCATTTTTCATGACACTCAAAAGCTCATCCCTTTGAATGGTCATAGTAGCCGGACACACGCTCGTCACTCCGATAGAAGCCTCGTATGCTGTAATCACATCAAGCGCTTCTTTGGTGCCGTCACACATATCAGCTCCCTTGCATCCATGAAAATGAATATCCACAAGACCCGGTATCATGATAAGACCTGATGCATCTATAATCTCCTGCGGTGCGCTGTCATTAGCCGCGTCCGTGTCAGCTGTTCTCTCCAAAACACTGTCAAAACGGCCATCCTTAACGACAACATCGCCTTGCATAAAGCTGCCATCCTCTGTAAATACCCTTGCATTTTTTATTATCATATACATGCACCTTCTCAACTAAAAAATATCTACAAATAACTCAGTGCAGCCTCATCCGCTACAAGCGTAACATCATTGTGCAGCTGTAATACAGAAGCCGGCACCTGTGGTGTAATCGGTCCAAAGAAAGCCTTGTGCACAATCTCTGCCTTATCCTCACCACTTGCAACAATAAGAATCTTCTTAGCCTGCATGATGGTCTTGATGCCCATCGTATAAGCCTGCTTCGGAACATCATCAGCCGATGCAAAGAAGCGCTTATTGGCCTCAATAGTAGACTCTGTCAGATTCACACAGTGTACCTGCTTGTCAAAAGACTCGCCCGGCTCATTAAAACCGATATGACCATTGTGTCCGATACCAAGAAGCTGTAAATCAACACCGCCAAGAGACTGAATCAGCTCTGTATAGCGCTTGCACTCCTTCTGTGAATCCGGCTCCATGCCGTTTGGCAGATGAGTATTCTCAACCGGAATATTCACATGATCAAACAAATTCTGATGCATAAAATAATAGTAGCTCTGGTCATTCTCACGGCTTAATCCTTTGTACTCATCAAGGTTCACCGTCATAACCTCTGAGAAGTCCAAATCCCCCTTCTTGAACCACTCAACGAGCTGCTTATACAAGCCGATAGGTGTAGAGCCTGTAGCCAGTCCCAATACACAATTAGGCTTCATAATCACCTGTGCCGATACGATATTTGCTGCCTTTCTGCTCATATCTGCATAATCCTTAGCATGATATATTCTCATGAAAAATCCCCCCAATTCGTAAAATATAACCAATACTATCTGCACAACCTTCAAATGTGCTGTTTGATTACATATATGCATTTTACCTCGTATAGGACATTTTGTCCAGTACTTTTTGTTATATTTTGCACATTTTATAAAAAAAGTATTAAATTTTAATGCGGTAAAGTGGTAAAATTGCATAAAAATAATCTGCTACTCTAATGCCCCTTTTACTTTTTTGTGTGAAATACAACGTTCTTCCCGATTGGCAAGTGCCTTAACTCTGCCTTCTAACAGAAGCTCTCTTCCTTTTTCATTTCTTGTATATATGCAGTCATAGTTTCCGATATACGGATGCATGCATTTTGCAAAACGTTCTGCATCCTCTTTCTTTTTAGAAAAACAATTTGGAATGGCATAGAAACCATTCAGTCCTTTTCGATTTTTCCTTTTTACAAGTATATAACGCTGGTTGTCTATAACATCAAAAAATTCATTGACACACTGTGCAAACAACGCTTTATCCCTGCCACTTCCACCTGACAAATAAATAATATGGTGATCCGGTCCCAGCGATTCTGCTACTACTTTACAATGTGTTTCTTCCAGAAGCCGTTGCTCCTCCAATGCTTTACGGATTCCATTTCCAAATGCCTTTAATCTTTTTAGTGGACTGCCCAGCATGAATATTTTCGGAAAACGCATTATAATTCCAGTCAATCCAACAACAATGAAGAAGTAACATACTCCGGCTAAGCTTCCCGATTTGGATGCTGCCGCCACAACACCTGCCCCAATCATGCCAATCAGACACAAAATTCCTGACAGAATCATTGTAAGAATCGCATCCCAGAAAACAACACTCGTAACAAATTTGTCTTTTACCTCTGTCTCATCCACAATATCCATTTGTCATAGATTGCAAGTGCACTATTCCAACGTTCTTTTAACGCATCACGTTGTCCTGACATTTTCAACATTTGTCTGTTAATCCTGTCAACATTAGTTTTATTAAATGGAGTTTTAATAATTGACAACCGTTTTATTCCATTTTCAATTGTATTTTCTGAGTAATGCAGACCAAGAAAATGTTCCATCCTTCGTTCGAGCATACTGTAATCGTCACTAATCTGATTGTCATCTGCCTTCAGCACTTCGTTCCATGGTCTCAGACACACTAAATGCCAGATGTTACTTGTTTTTTCCGGCTGTTCTTTCATCACACGTATAGCGCGTCCACGCATCTGGTTGCTTAACATAAATGAACCGACAAAGCTTGCAAGGATTAGGGAATTGATACAAGGAGAATCCCATCCTTCCCCTAACAACGATTTTGTACCGATCAAAACCTGCATATAGCCTTTTGAAAAAACAGCTGTTACCGCCCCTGTCAGAAAATGTGCATTTCCAACAGCTGTTACTTTAAGATAATCTGTTTCCGAAAGATTGCCGATCCTACTGAACGTAACTTTTCCACTTGTTCCAATCTCCTGTTCCAGCGCATCTTTTGTCTCCGCCGGAATAATCACAATCGTCCCGCAAAGTACACCAAAACGAATTTGTTTGTATTTCTTTTCATTTTCACGTCGGAGCATTTCAAAAAACGGGAGCACCCCTAGTGAGTTTACATCGTATTCTGTATTTCCAATTGTTTTTTCATATTCTTTCCGGATATAATCTGTCAAAACCAGCAGTCGCAGATTCTGACCGGATGTCTCGTATTCATGGAATACAATATCACGGATGCTGTTACATTTTCCCAGAGAATTCGTGAGCATTTTTTCCACTGCCGCACTTTTCGTCATGACAACTTTTTTCTTTTCTATCAGACCGTTAGATTTTAAATCAGCAATTAATAATTCACGATATCTCTTGTCACACAAATATGAATCCTCATCATCATACAAAAATCCCTGTAACAGACGTTCCATCCACTGTGCGTTCATGGATGGTAATTTTTTTGCCCCTAAAAGCCTTTGTAATCTGGACGGAAATGCAATATTTTTGCTCTGTAAATAAATCAACAATGATGCCAGATATGCCGGATTATCCAGTAGCAGGTCATCAGAGAGCTGCCCACTCAGCCCCTTATGGCTTCTCACATATGTAAGAAACTGTGTATCCTGCATGATTTTTTCTGTCATTGCTTTACTGCGTTCTTCAAAATGTCTGACTTCCTGCTCTTCCTCTTTTGTTGGATAGTTGAAGTAAACATAATCCTGATGTGGACAGAGGCTTCCCTCTTTTACGAGTTCCGGTATCGTAATTTCTTCATCAATCTCTCCACACATATTCATGTAACGTGTCCACATAGCCGGTGTGGAATCATACGGCGGTGTTGCTGTCAGCGCTATAATCTTAAGGTAATTCAACTGTTTTTTGAATTCTTCTAATGCTTTCCACCATTCACTTCGCAAGTGGTGGCATTCATCCAGACAGAGCACTTCGATTCCTGCCTCTTTCATCGTCTCGACCAGATCAAAACCGCTGTAATCTACTTCTTCTGTCTCCGTTTCCGCCAGGCACTCGTCTGTGCCTGTGCCACTCTCCTCACCTGCATCTTCCTGCATTCCCTGAAATCTTGTCATGGCACTGTGCAATGCCTGATATGTTGCCACAGTGATTGCCTTTGGCTGTTTTAAATTCTGTGAAAGATATTCTTCCCCTTCGATACCCTCACATAAAAAGGCTTCCTCTATCCTTGCAATCCACTGCTCTCTAATTGTAATAGATGGTGCTAAAATCAGTGCTTTTCCGTTCAGCCTGCGGATCATTTCAATTCCCAGGGTCGTTTTTCCGGAACCGGGTGCCGCAACAATATGTATTTTTCCATCTGATATGTACCTGTCAGCATGTTCCAAAACTCTTGCCTGATACTTTCTCCATGTTCCCTTAAATTCTAAAATACCTTCATAATTCATAACAATCCATTCTCCTCTGTTTATTCCACTGTTTCTATGCTCTGTAATTATTATATCCCACTGCCAATTACCTTACAAGAAAGATAACCAGCAATCTTCGATTCATAGAGTGCCAGTCCGCACCCCTCCAGATTTTTAATAACATCCGATAATCCCATGACTGACCTCCCTTGATTATTTTGCAGAAAATTGATTGTTTGATTAGAGAAATCTCCGATACCTAATACCGTATCATTGCCAACAACTGTCGTACGGATGCCTGGACCATCGCGGATGGAGAAACGCTGGATGTTGGTGATGAGGATATTATTGGTATTAGATTGATGTTCAATCTTCCTCATCCCTTTCCTAATCTATTTTTCTATTAGTTTCATTTACCAACCAATCCACCGTCGTACACGGACACATCTGTGATGGAATCGTCTTCCCTGCTCGGATACAATGCTCATATTTCTGAGCCACTTGTTTCAATGCATTCTCTTCGCTTCCTGCCTTACATAAGTGCAATGTTGACCACATTGGGGTCTGACACCTTATATCTTAAAAGTCCGCATCATCCCAATCGTCAAATAAAACAGACACATTACCAATTAGAGATAACAATTCATGACGCTCTTTTCTTTTGTCATTATCCTCTATCTCTTCGTGCAAGTCATCAATCCAATCAATAAGAGAATCATTCACGTTACCCCCACATAAATCTGCCAGATAGTCATTTATAAGTGCATCATCAAATTCTAATGAATGCATTTCATTGAATAGTTTTAAAACACCACTATCACCATGGTCTTTATATAAATGAATTAGCAATTCTTTTACAGCTTCCTGTTCTAAAATCAACTGTTTATATAAACTTCTCCTTTGAGTAGACCAAAAAAACCCTTGATGCATTTGAGTATGAATCAAGTTCGTAAGTATAAGTGCCTATCTCCCTAGCTTTTTCATCAATGAGACTATAATAATAATTCGCAGTTTTTCCTAATTCGTTTATGTAATAACGCTTGAATGGTTCAAACTGAACCGCAGCACATGGTTCTTCAAAATCAAACTTTCCATTTTGTTTCTTCAAGAAACCGATAAATAATGATTTAAGTTTTTTACTATTATATCCAGGTACATAGTTCGCATATCGATAATGGTTATAATATTCACTAAATAATCCTAAGAGCCTCCTTCCATTTGCCGATATACATTTTCCTGAATATTCTTTTACATGCTTTTCCAGTTCATTGTGATTATGTTTTTTTAAGCACTCGGGAACTGTACTTTTATCCATAGGATTTGGGATAGATAAACACAGATAAATTTTCTGTAGACGTTCTATTCCCACTGCACCATTATAAAGAATCGAATTCAGTTCGTAGTCATTATAGAGGTTGCGCAATGCCATCGCTTTTCTCGCAGAATCATAAATGAACTCACCTGCGATTCCTAATTCGTGTGCCATATTAATACTTTTAAAATCCCATATTTCATCAATAAACACTCAATTCACCTTTATCCTTTTTTAAGAAAGTTTATTCTTTTTTATCTATACATCTTTGCCTTCTTTCGGCATGTTGAAATTCTATTTCCACACACTGTCAACATAGATCAGCTTCTTTAAGCCGTCTATCACCCGCCACGCAGAGGCTGTTGACTTGGATGACTACCGCACAGGTTGTGCGGCGAAAATAAATATTGCAATTTAATATAGCATTAAAAATTTATTGGCAGATGCCTAACCTCTTCTACCTTATATCACGTTCTAAACACAGTAACATCTTTTAATTTCAAGCGTTTTACTAATTCAACCAGGCGTTTCATGTCCTCATAGCTGTGATAACCTATAATCCATTTTGCATTACAGTGTTTATTTACTTCATCAAAATATGGATAATCGACCTCAGATAAGGAGTGGCCAATTACATATACTTCCTCTACGTCACTCAAAGCCTTCAAATAAAGCACTTTATAATTAACCATGTAATACAGAAAATGATCTGCTTATCCACTCTACAGTCAAAGTCTTTATCCACTTTTTAAATCTCTGATTTAATTCTCTTGGAATATTGAATGTTGGTCCTATTGCAGTTTCGACAATCGCAAAAAAATCAGCAGCTTGTGCATCCGGATCATATGCACCAAAATTATCAAGCCACATATCTAAGACGGTGGGATTTAAGAACATACTATAATTGAGTCTGCCAAGGGAATCCTCTAAATTTGACCACAAATCACCCGGTACATCCAAATACGTTTCCATTTCACCTATAGAATATCATACTTCTTCAAAAGTTCAATCTGTCTCTTGCTGATTTTCATGCTTTCTGCTGCCAAGTTCCCGCCACTGGCAGGTTCTTTGTTGATTTCATCAAAGTATCTGCAGATTCTATCTTCGAGTTCTTTCTTGCTTTCCACACTGATTCTCCACCCAGCATCTGCTTTGTTATTTTACTGAAAAAGCCTTCAATCATGTTTAACCAGGAACCATGTTTGGGTGTAAATACAAACTCAAAACGTCCAGAAACCGTATTCAGATATTCCTGGGTTTCTTTGGTGATTTATCATCATCTGTTAAAGAAATAGTTTTAATTCATCATTTAAATTACAATTCATTCTTGAAAATATCCACTTTCTGCAATCTCAAGCAAATTCTTTATTGTATCTTCATAAGCAACTGGTGCATTAATAAAATAGCCCTTTGTCTTCATGCAAATACATGTTCCAACCTCATTTCGTAAATAGATTTATATATTTTCATTGGAAAATATTCAAGGTATTGGTCTACCTGTTCTCTGCTGATCCTATTTTTTCTGATATATGCAAATAATTGTTCCTGTACGTTTTCATTATCTTCATCTGCATATTCATCAATATCCTTCAACAATTCCAGTAGTTGCAATACTTTATAATTCTTTCCTGTCACCGGTACTCTTGATCTTCTGACTGTATAAATCTGATTTCCAACCTTAACATCCCGAACAATCGAAGTGAAATTGTTGCTCACAATTTCTGCTTTAAAAGGCACCTGCGTAGAAACTCCAATCTGGTTCGCAAAAGTATGTCCGGAATAATAACCAATCACTTCTCCGTTACGACAGATGTATTTATATCTGGCAACAACATCTGCAGAAGGCTTATATCCACTTTTTAAACGTGTCTTTTTTGGCAAATAATAAATTCCGGCTTCATAGCGCATCAGTTTTCCGGCATCTGCAAGTCGTTTCAGCTGCTGACGAATTGTCTCATCTGAAACTTCACTCATTTTTATATCCGACAAAAAAATAGGTTCACCAGCTTTATAATATTCTAATATATAATTATATACAGCATCCATTCAAAGCACCTCCTGTCACAGATTTTGATACACTATATTCTATATCGTTATATTATCAAGTGTTACCACTATTGTCAATAACATACTCTAATATCATACACGTTCTAATAAAATTACATACGTCTTTTCTGTGAACTTCCAGAAATTTTACAACGCCTGTTTTGCGTTCATCCAGCAGTTTTTACCATCCGAAAGTTAAAATAGCAAGGAAAAGTCTCTGGACGCAATTATCTCATGCAAAGTTGGTAGCGACAAACCGGTCGATTATTGAGCGCTTACATCATAAATTCCTCTATCTAATCATTTCATCCAGAAGTTTTTCCACTGATTAGCCCTCATTGCTTTTCTGACCAACTTCTCAACTTCTTTAGCCTGTGTATTTCTTACTTCGACAGGAAGCTTCATATCCTGTTCAATCGGATACTTACTATTGTACGTATCGACAAAGAGTTTGATAAATGTTGGATCATACCCCAGATAATCAAAGAGAGCCTTCCAATACACAGCCATGAATTTCAAATCCATAAAGTAGGTTGGCAGTATGTTTCCAAGTTTTATCAAATCTTCTTCATTTTGATTCTTCTCATAACGTGTAAATATCTCTTCAATTTCAGGATACTTCTTTCTCAAATTTGGCAAGCGGTTCTTTACATGGTTAACGATACTAAGCAACTCAAAATTTAGGTTAATGAAAAAACATGATTGAATCGAGTCTAATAGCAAATCATTTCCATCATATGCCATTGCCAAGTTCGCTACAAATACCTCTCCCTTGTACTTTGAATAGAAATCCACTAAGACCTGTGCATTCTTCTTCCTTAGTAAATGGTAATCTTCATCCGTTTTACAGCCATCAGATTGTTCTTTTTTAGGAATCTCTTGATAGAATTTGACAAACTCTTCGATACCATCATATACACCTTCAATGACTTCATTACATCTAAAGTCAGCTTTCAACTTTCTTTTGCTATACCACACTTGCCATTTGTAAATCAGGTACACGGCAATGATGCTACAGCAAATGCTACAAAACCACGAATTATTAAGCACACTCTTAATTACCGGGAAAAATGGTACTGCCATAAGTATCTGGAATACTTGAACTTTCCAGGCAATAGCTATTAAAAGAAGGAGTGCTACACACAACATAATGAAAATCACTTTGCGATATACTGATTTTCTCATCATAACAACATACCTCCGTCTTGGTTTATAATGTTTCTTTATCAAAATAATGAAGATTCTTTTTTAAGTCATGCATAGATTATAAGTTGTGACTTTATAGAAATTTAATTCCCCCTGTCATTGCCATTTCTATACTTTTTTATAAATTTTATATCTTCTTTATTTCCACAGGCATTGTGATCTTCCTCAATACACTTCAAACTACAATTTTCTCACAATCCCCATGGACAACATTTGAGTTACCTGATTATCCGCATAATCTTTTGACAATTCATCGGCAATTGCTTTTATTTCATAATATATTTTGTTTGCCTCGCTTATATTATCAAGGCTGTCCATATAAAGCCATTTTTCAAACAATATGAAAGAGTAATACTCCATCAATTCAAGTTTATTTTCCGGGAACTTTCTTATCCACTTTTTGAACAAAGAGATTAATTCTTCATCGATCGGTCTCGGAAAATCAAGCCAAGTGACATAGTTCCACGAAACCAGATACGAATAACCAAGCACAACTTTCCCCTCGTTCGGAAATGCTTCATAAATCTCTCTTAGCCTTTCTTCTGTCGAAAGAAGAATCTCAGCTTTGTTAGAATCAAATACGGCAGGAGGATCATAAATAGCGTGTTCATTTGCCTCAAGAATCGCAAGTGTATTCGCCACATCCACATTATGTGTTTCGTCAAAAATCCGCTCCATATCTTTCAGTAATTTGCGTCTTCTTCCCAGCACTTGATTCTCTCTGTAGATATCATACAGATCATTGGCAACCATCGCTATAGCTTTTAAAATATCTTCATCGTCCGTAAACCTCTGCTGAAACTTCATCATCTGTTTCCAGCAATTAGCTGCCGCACGATAATCATTTCTACGTAACCAAAGCACTATTAACCTGGCATAATTTTCTGCACACCAAGTTGCAATATAACCATTTCCAGGAATCTTGTCGGCGATTTGATTATACTTATTCATTAAATCGGCAGCCTGTTGTGTTAATTCCGCATTATGAACACCAACAAAAAATACATCCCACACATCTTCTATATATTTATATACTACTTCATTGTTCAGTCTATCTGCAATATAATCAGCGCTTTGCAATCCAAGTGCATACAAACGTTCCAGTTCGCCTCTTTCTGTCAATACAATTCCTATATCCTTCCAAACCTCCATTTCATAGGCACAAATAATCTCTGGCACTTGAGATACACACAGGCTGTCTGCAATTTGCTCAAAATTATTCAAGTTCCTTGCTGCAAGAATAACAAAAATCCATTGTCCGAATCTGTCACGGTCATCCTCTAACGGAGCGAACTCCATTGCCATATATGATTTTTTGTCTGGAAAATCTTCTATTGCGTGCCATAAGAACATATCAAACTCTGTGACTGTTCCTAATCTTGCGGCTTGAGCAAATCCAATCCACTCATACTCAGGAATATAGTAATCCACAAGAAATTCTTTTATAATGTCAGGGTACTCTGGGTCGATTATAGTAAGAAGCTTTGGGCATCCTTTTTCATCAAGTCTTAAATATTTTGGATCATTAGCACGTCTTAGTATTTCTTCCTGAATCTCCTCCAGTGTAGAAAACTCATCCATTTCATAATCACGCGCATATTCCTGATAAACAAACAAATCCGAAAAATCCGTCTGCTTCTTTCCGGGACGTTGACTTGCATTGATATACTGCAGAAGATTTTGTGCCGCCTGTTGATAAATTCCTTGGTCATCATCCAGGCATACAAAAACCGATGCTGAAGCTAATGCAAGCAATTTAACATAATCCTTCAGCAAGTTTGAATGATTATCGAGGCACAACAGCCACCTGTCCTCTTCTCTCTTTAAGAAAGCCGCCAACATCTCATCAAGGCTGGTAACACTGATGCATCCATCCTTATAAATCCACAGTTCAGTGTATACAGCTACAAACAGTGGTCTATCACACTCTTCTTTCAACGCAGTCTTAAAATTGCTATATATTTGATCCGCAGTATCCGGCAGTACAGAGGAGTATTTTACTTTTGTTTCATCATCTGCCACATTATTTAAATATGCCTCAAGATACACATTTATAAATTCTAATTCTTCCTCTTCTGAAAGTTCAGAAATGACTAAAGGCGAAAGGGTAGTTTTATTGTTATACGAACACTCCTGAAACCAAAGCCTCGTTTGCATATCCATTTTTTCAACAATTCGGTCATACCAGTTGTTTTCATTATTCTGATATCTTCTGTCAACAAAAAGAAGACGGAGTTTAAATCTACTGTATTCAAAGCGCTCGAACAACGTAGTCACAATAGTAGCACACTTATCTTCATTGCCTAACACATAATCAATTACAATGACCGTATCAGAAAATGGTTTAAATTCTCTGTATCTTTCAACGTCAACATCCGTCTTGGCAAAAAAGCCAAACCAATTATTGGAAAGCTGCTTGAGCCATTGATATACTAACCGGCTCTTCCCAATGCCTCCCTTTCCCACTAGCGACCACCACAGCAATTCTTTATCTGCTGAACAAAACCTATTTAACTCAACCAGTTCTTTTTCTCTTCCTACAAATTTGCAGAACTCATTTAAATAATGCAGACGATATGATGCTGTAAATGACTTTCTGGTTTTTACATATGGGTTTACTCTAATAATTCCTGAATCTCTATACCGTGTGCGAATCCGATAATTTGCCATGTCTTCAACGGCATTAGATAAATCACTGTATTCCATTCCATAGCAAACCGGTATCACATTAGGTCCTAAATCTGACAAATCATCTCCTGCTTTATGCAGATAAAAATATGGAATATTTAAGTGAAGCTGCTTCGAAGCAAATGACATAAACCCCTTCAGATTTGGATCATCCACGGTTGCTCCACAGCCAAGTATAACCAATGTGCACGTACTGATAAGGTTCTGGATAAACTGTGCACCCTGATTCGTTATGACATCTTCGTACTGTTTTTGATCAGCAACTATATCGTCCGTATTTGTGGCAGCATCATAAATACCATGAAGGTGAATTACACTCATCTCTGCCTGCCCGCTCAACATCTGAACTATTTTTCCCGGCATATTATATGTATAATAACCCAGACCGGTAACTTCCTCCAGAAGCTTATCATAGTTCGTCGTCGCAAAATAATCCCCGCAGCGCACAAATAAAGCAAGGGCATTCGCCAACTTTTTATTCTGTACTCTGAGACTGCCAATCGTAGAGTCCATATAAGCCGTATAGTTTCCATTTTTTCTCAATGCTTCTATCAAAAAGCTTGCTGCGTCAATCAGTTCGGATGCACTATAAGAACCGAATCTTCTATCCAATTCCTCCGCTTCGACATCAGAAAGATAAGCTTTGCCTTCCTTAAGCCAACCAACCCACCCTTTTGCATGATCGCCAAGTGAAACAGACAAACCTGCACCACAAAGGAATATAATAGGTCGCCCTTGAGAAAGAGCACTTTCAAATTTGGGATAATCCGATATTTTCATAAACTATTCTGCGAGTTTCGTTTGCACACATATGCAATGCACATTAATACCTCGCGACTTCCCTTCTCACAATATTTATGTACAGAACTTATTTTATCGAAGTCTGACCACAATGTCACTCATATTTTAAGCATTTCATAGAAATCAATATACTTTTTAAAGTTATCATATTCTTCATATAAAATTCTTCTTAATGCGTCTTCTTTTCTTTCTCTCTGTTCCTTTAATTCTTCATCTGAAAATAATCTTATACTTCTACTAATCATATTCCCTCACACCTCTTAAATATATCAATGTGATTAATTTACGCAAGGATTTCTATATGACAAATAACTGTACATATTCCATCTATTTGAATTACTTCTTATACTTTTGCAAATTTTTTATAATACTATCATATTCTTTAGAATATTCATTCATATGAATATAACCATTCGTTGTATCAAACATTAGATTTTGTAATTTTGTATAAGAACATATTTCTTCTTTACTAAAGACCACCTTCAACTGTTCCTTACATCTGTAATGATAATTATAATTGTAAACCTCACCATAAATATAATATATCAATTCAATTTCTTCCGCATTAAAAAATGGGCATTGTGCTACTATGCATTGCCAATCTTCTGAGTATCTTATATTTACAGAACTTCTCTCATCTGCTAAATATTTTTCTATACTCTTTAAATCATTATACAATAATGACGCTGCGAAACTCTCTTGATTCTTTTTTTCTCGTCTATATACTATCCAACCGCCAAGTATAGATGCCACAAAACCTAAAACAGCTCCCATAACTGTATCGACGATTTCATTATTTATAATCATAATTTTACTTTTCTCCACAAAAGGCCTAATCAAAAATCTCTATAACTATATTGTCGCCTGAATCCGCTTCATCTTTTTTACAAGTAAGAATCACTTGTTTATCTTTACCAACAGCATAGCCAGCTTCATAATATACACCACCTCGTTGTCCGGACAAATCTGCAATTACAAACGTACAACTCTCGATTTCCTTGTATATTTCTGGAACAATTTGATTATTATGTTCCTTTATATCAATCAAAACAGGAATAAATCCACACTCCTGAATCGCCTCAGAAATTTGTTTCCTGGCTTTTTTCATCTTATCAGAAAAACTCATAGTAACAAATACGGTTTCATTTTTTCGCTTCAATTTCTGTTCCACTACTCGACACTAATTCTGCAATTCTTGGTGTTACTATTTTTGGTTCTGTACAATTATTCAACCGTCCTCCCCCTCTTTTTATCAAACTGGATTTATGGATTAATTAATATTGCTGAAATCTTCTCCCAAACATGCCCGTGCAAAAAACTGCCCAAAACCCCGAATTAAAATCACACTTTGTTTCTGAAAGATTATATTCCTTTTGAAGTACCCATTTTTCTAACGGACTAAGTGCCGCGTGTATAGCTCGCACAACTAAAGCAGAAGTTTTATCGACTTCTTCAATAGTTTTTGTGTCTTTAACCTCTTTGACTATCTCTCCAACTCCCAAAGTTACATTTACTGAAGACTCTTTCATAACAAACACCTCACAGTTTTCTTTTATCTTGAAATGTCACACTATTCACAAGTAATGACGTTTATTTTTCCAAGACTTCCATGATTTTCCTACGTATATACAAGACAAATTATACATTCTTAGCCACATAAAAGCAAAATGTTTGATAATGGATATACCCTTCGAGTTTCATTTGAACCCACAAATAATCCACACAATACTCTCTCAGCCATCATTCCGCTGCAATAACCTTGCTAATCACATCTTGTACTTTCTCTGACCGTATCAGCATCCTCATCTTCTCATCCCCACCTTCATCCTCAGGCTTACCACACCTAAGACTATCCGAATGCTCCGACACACAACAATCTTTATACCAGCATTCACCCATAAGAGGACCTTTAACAGACCATTTCTCATTTTGTGTAAACTCACCAACCAATGACTTCATCACCCGTTCTGTAGAATATCTCTTAAAACCGGCTATGTACTGCAATGTCTTCTTATCATCAATCTTTGATAAATTAATTCTGTGGTTCTCAACTGCTGCCAAAACTTCCTCACGAATTTTTATTTTATCTGTCTTTCCAGTGCCTGTCCATTCTACCAGCTTGTCAAATGCAAGAATCAGGTATTCAAAACAAATCATATCCAAAATCACAATCTTTCCTTCTGACTTATCTGTTATCGATTTCAATATACGATACTTGTTACGAATATCCTGATTATCAACCACATAATCAAATGCAACATAGTATTTATCGTCATCTTTAACATCCAAGTCTAATACTGCATCCAATAATCCCTGATTGCTTCCCTTACCCTCAACGACAAGCTCATTGTCAAAGAAAAGCTGATTAACTAATATCCAGAAGTGAAGCCCTGCACCGGTATCCTCTGTCCATAAATATCTCATATCATAACTCCTCTTCTAGTGTTATCCTGTTATTATCAAACTTCAGCACCTTAAAGCTCTTATCAGATACATTAAGTCCGTCACAATTTCGCAGGAAGAGCATATACTGATTTGATAACTCAAAATTAATAAATCTCCTAACATCATCATTAATCAAACAATCTGCATTATCTATCACAATAAAACTATTTCTACACTGTTTGATTGCTTCTAAAAAATCATCTGATTTGTAGTTAAATAGCTTGATTGCTTTGTATTCGTCTGTCAATCTTATATCTTCCAACATTTCATAAAGTACTGTTTTGCCGGTACCACTATCTCCACCAACAAGAGTAATTCTATCATCAAACTCCAAATCGTATGAAAATGGATCTGCTTTGAATCTAACATTTTTATAAATCATCTGCTTCTCTCCTTTCATACTCCCTACTCCACCAGGCATTATAACCTCTGCTGCCAGTAACTGTATCAGAATCATTAAATCTCATTTTTGCACCATCCGGAATATCAAAAAGCGCTGGTCTTGACATATAAATCTTTATATTATCCATAGTAAAAATGATTCTAAGTACATTAGGTCCACATTCTTCAACATTTACCACCTTATCGGGATGCTTCACAATATTAAGTAATGTCTTGCAGCCTGATGACAGATTACGAATTGTACCCAATCCATATTTTGTTTCTATATGCTTATCTGGCATCAGCTTAGCCTCATCCACTTGTTGAATCAAATCAATTTCTTTTTGTGACATCTCTTCATTGCCTGTATTCAGGTTGAAGTACAAGTCATTGTGAAATATCCAGTCTTTTGAATTACTTTTTTCTGTATATATATTAATCATGCAGTATCATTCCTTTAAAATTGAACAAAATCGCTGCGCGATGGCCTGCCAAGGCTGTGGCATAGCGATTTTCTATTTTCTGTAACAAAAAGCAGTGGGGATTAACCTTTACACTGCCTATGAAAAGAATACCATCCTTCCGCTTAATTGGCAAGCGGTTTTATGACCCGAATGCACCTCCGTGTAAAGCAGTGTTGTGTGATAACTACTGATTTTACATGGAGGATTTTATTCCGAATAATTAATGCAAAGCGCCCTCTTCTTCTAAACTGACACTCTATAATTTCGGAATCTTCATTGCTAACGAAGTAGCTGAAGAAAACAAGAAAAAAGATATGTTCTGCCTATAATTTCCCCGAGCCATAATATGATAGATTGCTCCCGGAAACCATTTTCTATTCTTTCTTGCCATTATCTTCTTTCTCATTATCATTAATGATATTTTTAAAGTTGAATTTTAGCGAAGGATTCCATTTCCTTCGCTAAAATTTTAATCCTCTTCCGCTGCGTTCTTCGCAATTGGAACTACTTCAATGTTAATCTCCATCCCAACCGCATCCGCATATTTCGCCAGTACCTGCATCGTTGGAATTCTCTTGCAACTCTCAAGCCTTGCTATATTTGGTGCTGCCATTCCGGTCGCTTCCGCAATATCCTGTTGGGACAACCCCTGACTCTGTCTCTACTCAGTCAACTTATGAACTACTTCTGACATCTGATCCCTTGTTCTGGCATCTATATATTCATAATATTCTAATATTCGCCTTTTTCTTCTTTCATTGACCTCTTGTACTTCATCATAATATTGCATCACTTTTTCCTCGTTGCCTTTGATTTTCTTTCAATATTATCATTTATGATAATGTCTGCCAACACATTATCCCCTCTGTTAACAATTTGTTAACAGTGCCTGACCCTTTCTATCCTTTGTCTTTCTATATCTTAACCACTTTTCTATTTGAATCTGTAACCCTGGCTTCAAGTTTATCACCTGGCTCAGACAAAATTCCAGTTAAATTGCTTACGTCATTTTTCTTGAAAATATCTAAAAAGTTCATTGTCTACCTCCGTATATATGCAATATTTTTTTATAATTATATCATAAATTAAGCTACATGAATACAATAAAGAGGTGTTGGTTTGTGTCAAGTAAACGTTGGCACAAACCACAACGCAAAGTAAAAGATTTAAAGCGACTGGGCAGAGGTTTCCGCAACTTTGAGCACTTTCGCAACAGATTTCTTTTTGCAACCAGACAAACACCTGTGCTTAATGGAATCACTGATTATAACCCTGTAACTTATTATGAAGAAGATGATTTTTAGGAGGAAACCACATGGAAAACTACTGTGCATTTTGCAAAAACCACACTTGCCTTAAATGGCTTGACTACGTAATAACACGTCAAGAACTAGAGGAAGCAGACTCTCTCTGTCACGGAAACTGGATAGAGATTCAAACGCAAGAACCAATACATTCAGACCCTACAGGAGATTCTGGACAGCAATCACATCACATACCCCGATGAAATATAGTTTAATTTAATAAAAGGTCTGGCTACCCAGCCAGACCCTCATAAAAGACCCTCACGAAAGACCCTAAAACCAGACCCTATCGAAGAGCCCTAAAAAACTATGCTTTTTTTAATGCCAGACCCTATCGACAACCCCTAAAGAACTTTGATTATCCAAAAGTGCTTGCCTGTTCTAGTACATTAATTAAGATGATAAACAAAACTCAATAAACTCATTCATATTCGTATCTTTAACTTTTGATAAATCATCACAAAATTTTTTTAATTCTATATTTTCTCTTGAAATATATTTTGTTCTGTAGGAAAAATCTTAATATACTCTTTTTTACGCTCCATTCCCTTTTTCTCAAATTTAATATTTGCTTTTACTAAAACCGATTCCAAATCAGGTGAATCAAATATCGGAACTATATATTCGTATGCCCAATGCTTCTTAAACATTTCTTTATTTATAAACTCTCTCTTTTGAACCTCGGTGCAATCATCTGTATCCATAATAATAAAAATTCTAAACGAAGAATCTATCTTGCTTTTCTTTCCATTCTTTATATGCTTAACATCTTCATAGTTCGCGATAAAACTTTGATAACTGCCAAAAACCGTATTATTAAGAATATTTTTCAAACTTGTTATCTGTATTGATTTCTCCCCTTTTTTATCACTAACGATATCCATCTTCAGCCTTAAATTTGACTTTATATACTCACATATCTGTTTTTCCGACTTTCCATGAACAATTACTACAGATTTGAGATAACATGGCTCATATTTTCCCATAGTCTCCTCCTAATCCAAAATATCTCTCAATTCTTCAAAATCGATATCTCTGCTCATTGGAACACCACCATACATTCCTTTCAAATAGCGAGTACGATAATTCAGATTTGGATGTGTTCTATCTTCATAGTCAATTATTGGCAAAAGCTTCTTATTTGCGTCTTTATCCACCATAAATGTGTATATATAGTTTGGATCTATATCCGAATCTAATAACATAGTATTATGCGTTGTAATTATTAATTGACCTTCAATGCAATTTACAACATTTTCTAAAATATTATTTATTAGCAAATCGTGGATTCCTGTATCAATTTCATCAATTATTACAGTCTGTCCTTTCATACACATTAATAGATATGGAATAATGTCTAATAAATGAAGAGTGCCCGTCGATTCATATTCAGCATCAACATCAATCAAAGTATTATATACTAATTTTTTAAATACCAAATTGTATCTTATTTTATCTTCATTATATTCCCTTCTATAAAAAGCCTGTTTTATATCTGAATATGCCGCAGTAAAAAACTCATTAACTAATCTTTCAGCTCTATCCAACTCCTCCTCTTCCAATATATTAATTTCTCCCTCATCTAATTTTCCTAGTATTTTATGTGTCAGACCTATTTTCCCTCTTTCACCCCGATTACCTGCTTTCACCTTTATTGACATAGTCATAAATGCTGCAATTACATCATATAATCGAGGATGTATTCGTTCCTCAATATAATTATCTGCCTTATCTTCCTTTTCAAAAACGAGTATTGATAATAACGTATGTTTACCCCAATACTTGTTTAATAAATCCTTAAATTCTTTAGCATAGTCACTGTTGGTGAATATTTTTTTCATTAATTTTAAACTCTTTTTCATTCAAATCGTACAACAATGTCTTATTTTTATTTAAAACATACTCTAATCTTTCATGAACAAGCTTTGTATTATCATACTCAATTGTATATTCGCCTTTGCATTGGAAAATAATAAATTCAAATTTAAGCACCATATTTTCGTTTAAATTTATTGTTTTATAACTTTTTATTATTGATTCTGTCTCCCTTAAATTCTTTCGCAAAAAGCTCATAAAACTTTCATCAACATTTTTATCTAAATCGCTTCTATTATCCAATATCTGTTGTAAAGTATTTCGTATCGACATAGTTTTTAACGACTCACACAGAGTATAAAACAAAGTTGCAATGTTTGATTTACCCACACCATTTTCACCATATATTATTGCCAATGGCTTCATTTTTCCTTGTTTGTAAGTCAAATCAAAATCTAAGTTTATAAGAGACCTATAGTTTTCAACGTGAATTTTTGTAAACATATTGCCACCTCTGTTATCCTTTTTCTCTTTTTGTTATATTATATAACACATTTTAAAAAAAATATTCAATAGTTTATTGCATTTTCCCATGCATATATTTTAAGTTTTCAATCTTGCACTATACTATCTGTCCAAAACTCATTCAATACATCGACTTATATAATAAACTATGTATTATACATTTCATCACATAATAGTTCTTCTCAAAATATTTTACAATTAATTATTCTGGTCATTATGTTTTATGTATTTTCCGCCCCATTTCCGCGGTTTTGGGGTAGAAAATCTGTCAGTCGCTTCTTATCTTGCACCTGCTGCCTGCTTAGGCAGAATAGTCTCTTTCCCATCATCAGTCTTCTCCGCACCCCCAGCCTGGCCATCGATAGTGGCAGCCACGATCTGAATGGACGATAGGCTTTTCGCCATCATCTAATTGCGCAATTGCGTTATCTAACATTGTGTTAACCAACTCTGCATTTGGTGAAGTTCCGATAGTCCATGTGACTGGAAGACCATCGAAGCAATCAATTATCGGCGATAAATAGACCTTTTTTTCACCGATATTAAACTCTGTTATGTCTGTAAGCCATTTCTCATTTGGTTTACTTGAATGAAAGTCTCTATTTATCTTATTCGCGACAGCAGGGCTAATTTCTCCCATGTATGAACTGTATCGTTTTCTTTTTGTTATGCGCACTTCTAAATGTTCTTCTTTCATAATGCGGCGCACAATTTTTTCTGATATTTTCCATCCTATTTTCTTTAACTCAATATGAATACGTCGATATCCATATCTCCTTTTGTTTTCATCAAAAATATTTATGATAACTTTTCTAAGTTCAGCAAATTTATCTTCTTTTTTGAGCTGCTGTTGCTGATAACAAAAACTGCTTTTAGCCATCTCAAATACCAGTAAAATCTCTTTTACTGGATATTTGTGTCTTAGGACTTCAATCACAATGGCTTTTTCCCTATTTGAGAAATCTTTAAGATCGTCGCCCATTTCTTTTTTTAATATTTCTGCAGCCTTTTCGTATACATCCTTTTCCAAATGAGCCTTGTACAGCTGCTTTTTCATTTCAGAAAGTTCCCTTTCAACAGCTTCCTTTTGGCTTTGGAGTTCTTCTATTTGCTTAATATAATCAGATTTCTTTGTTTTTTTATCTTCGTTCAATGCGCTCTTTCCTTTTCCGATATATTGAATCTTCCACTCATATAAGGTAGTGCGGCTTATACCATATTTCTGGCATAATTCATTCGGAGTAAGCTCATTAGAACATAACTCAAGAACGGCTGATTGTTTTGTTTCTTCAGAATAATCACCCCTCCATTCTCTTGGAACCGGTTTACTGACTTTATCAGGAACAGTGTCTCTCAACCATCTAAGTACTCCTGTTTGGCTACCATATCCTAATTCTCTTACAGTTTTCTTGAGATTGCAACCATTTTTGAAATATAAATCAATTGCATGTTGTTTTTCTTCTGGGGTATATACCCGTCTTTCTTTTTTGGGTTTCACTGTTTTCTCAGATTTTGGTGGATAATATGCATTATACCATTTTAGCAAACCAGGAACTGAGGGATATCCTAACTCTCTAACTGTTTTTGTTGCATTATAATTATTATCAATGTATTTTTGTATTGCATTCTTTTTTTCATCTGCGGTGTACATTCAATTCCTCCCCTGATATAATTATTTTATATCAGGTCCAAGATTTGTCCGCACCCCCATTTTTCTAGTGTTAACATTGCCTGACCCTTTCTACTTCAGCAGGGTCAAGCTACACATAGGGTCTGTTGCTTCTCAATGGGTAAAATCACCTTCCTTAAATAGAAATAGCCGAAGGGCTTTCAGTTAAGAAAACCTCTCGGCTATGTAAAAATGATTTAACTATCATTTTCATATAAATTTAATCAT
>ENA-OQKK01000145-OQKK01000145.1-human-gut-metagenome-genome-assembly--contig:-NODE-145-length-23881-cov-3.463964_pt1 | contig 23881 bp, 14 predicted proteins | sample MGYA00242648_ERZ504797 | MGnify/ENA primary metagenome ERZ504797 (study PRJEB26092, sample SAMD00036412) | human gut metagenome | host: Homo sapiens | study: EMG produced TPA metagenomics assembly of... | reverse complement strand
ATTTATATAATTATATAATAATTTATCATGTTACCGGTCAAAAAGATAATCGACCAACAACAAGAAGCATCCGTCAAATCACTGTATAATTAACTAAATAAGAAAACAGAACGTCTGTAAAATTGTAGAATAAATCCACATGAATGTAGAATTTGTCCACACAAAAAAAGGGTGTGATACCACACCCTCTCATTTAATAATTATTTAAAATTAATTTTTAGTATATCCCGGATTCTGCTCCATATCAGGACTAAATGTAAACTGGTCTGTTGGAATCGGTAAAACACATTTATAATAATCCCAGTCTATTTCCTCCACGATACCCGGTAAATGATATCCTCCCTTACGAACAATGGTCTTTCCATTTCTCAACATATCAAAGAAACGATGCCCCTCACCTATCAATTCTTTACTTCTTTCTTCCAACACCCTATCCAATGTATATTCAGCCGCCGTTACTTCCTTTGCAGGATTAGCACGCTGCACAATTGCATTCAGATAATTCAAACCTTTTACGGCAGATGCCCCACCTATTTTCACTCCGGCTTCCGCCGCATTCAAATAGACTTCAGACAAACGGAAAATAACATAATTATTTTCAAAAGATGGAGTCGTAGCATCTGTTCCCGGCCATTTCTTCAACCACCATACATCATTTTTATTATAAACATTCTTTTCCAGCAACAGACAGCGAATATCCTCCGGGTCACTCAATAACTCATCCACAAATTTCTGAGTGGCAAAAATCTCACGATACCCATTCCAATGCATCAGATATGCCAATGAACTTCGTCCTCCATTATCATCTGTACTATTAGCAATTTCAAATAATGATTCCGTACCAAACGTATTTTTCAAATCCCATGCCGGAACATATTCATCACGTGTATAAAGACGGTACATTCCATTTCCTTCCACTTCTTCAATCAAGTTGCTTGCCATTTGAAACGCTTTCTCGTTATCATCATGATACAGATAAATACGAGACAGCAATGCTCTTGCAGCATACGCATTCATCCGGCTGTTATTTTTAGAAGTACTCATTAAAGGTATAGCCTCCTCCAATGTACTGATTATGAACTCATAATCCTTTGCAACAGTGCTGCGTGGCGGATTTTCATCTAATGTAATTGCATGATCTACAATTGGAGCTCCCCAACCGGCCCCTTTATCCTTAGTATAAGGATAACCGAAACAACGGGTCAAGTCAAACTGGCAAAGTGCCATGATAGTCATCGCCTCACCTTTCAATTCCTTTAATCTTTGCTCTGAACCTTGCACTTTTCCATCATCAATCGCATTGATCACATTCCATGCATTACGGATAATATAAAAAGGACGTCCCCATAAATATCCGGCATTTAAGCTTGTAGAGCGATGATCATATAAGTAACACCGGTTACAAGTTCTCCCGCTATTATAAGAACTCTGCATATCATCCCCTTTCATATCCCCATAAAAAAACATGGTTCCGCCATAATAGCCATAGCTGGACATCAAATCATACAATCCATTCACAGCATTATCTATATCCTGCTCTGTACTCAGTGCCAAATCCGTAGAAACGCTATCACCAGGATGAGTGGTTAAAAAATCATCCCCGCACGATACGGCCAATAAAGAAATCAAGCCTAATATAATTATATTTTTTTTCATAAACAGTTCGGTGTTAATTGATTAGAATTTAAGTTCAAGTCCAAATGCGAATGTTTTAAGAGGAGGAGTAAAATAACTTACAATTCCATTCAACTCCGGATCATATTGATCGTATGCAGCCCACGTCAACAAGTTGGTACCCGAAAAATAAATACGGGCAGAATTAATACCTATGGTTCTCAACCAAGACTGAGGAGCAGAAACGCCAACAATCAAACTTTTCAAGCGCAAATGATCTGTGCTATGAACACCACGTGACGAGTTCCACCAGCCACCATACTCTTGTCCATACACATATCGGGGAACATCTGTTATATCTCCCGGCTGTTTCCAACGGCGGCGTAACTCTGTACTCTTATTGTATTGTGCCGTATAACCGTCATCCTGCAAAGCATACATGGCACCATCGTAAGAATATCCACCTAAATGAAACGACAAATTAAAAGATAAATCAATAAACTTATAATTAAACGTATTCATCAATCCACCGGTCAATTTAGGATATATATCTTTCAACTCCACACGGTCGGCATCATTGGGGTCATACACAATATTCCTGCTTCTATTGCCATTTTCGTCTTCTTTATTGTCATAATACATCGGGCGTCCGTCATTAGGATCCACTCCGGCATACTCTCTCAAATAAATTGTCGCATACGAACAACCTTCCTTTCTGATATAATTTCCATCTATAAATTCCGGAAGATCCGCCAGTTTTACAATCTTATTTTTATTATGTGACAAGTTTAAAGAAGTTGTCCAACTAAAATCTTTGGTTTGAATATTACTTGAACGTACCTCTATTTCAAAACCGGTATTCTTCATTTCGCCCACATTCGTAAGAATACTGCCAAAACCACTGATAGAATTCAATTGCTTACTCATCAATAAATCCTTAGTCGTTCTGGTATACCAATCGAAAGTCAAATTAACCCGTCTGAACAGACTTAAATCAACCCCCAGATTCAATGCATAGTTCTTTTCCCAAGTCAAATCAGGATTAGCAATAGCATCTTCCCACGGAGCAGGTTTTCCATTATAAAATGCTCCGGTAGTATAAGTTCCATGATAACCATAATAACCGGTCGGCAGATTACCGTTCACACCATACGATGCTCTTAATTTCATATCCGACACCACATTCTCCCACGGTTTCATGAAGTTTTCCTGAGAGAGTCTCCATGAAGCGGAAACAGCCCAAAAGTTCCCCCAACGGGTATCAGGCGCCAATCGGGAAGAGCCATCACGACGGAAACTGAAACCTGCATAATATTTATCATTATATCCATAATTCAAGCTTCCTACATACGACACCATAGCATCTTCCTGCCTCGTATTAGTAAGATCAGCAGGTTTGGCGCCATTATCCAACGACGGATTAAGTGTTTGCCCGTAAACCTGTTTCTCACCATACATATCCTCATAATCGTATTTCATAACCTCATACGCTAAAACCGCATTAATGTTATGTTTGCCAAACGTTTTATTATATGCCAGATTCGTTTGTGAAGTATAACTCATTCTCTCAATCATCATCATCTGTCCGGATCCCTGTGTAGCTTCCCCATCCTTACCGTCAGGCGAGTAAAGAAAAAGTCTTTATTTAAAGAATAGTCTACTGTAAAGATAGTAGATAACTTCAACCCGTCCAAGATATGATAGGCAGCCTTGGCGGATGCCATTGTACGTGCCAGACGTGCATAATTTGAATCTACAGAATTCTCATACAGCGGGTTAATACCTCCATTATTCTGGAAACCCGTATGATAACTGCCATCCTCATTATAAATAGGTATGGAAGGGGTCAATTGATATTTTGAAGAATAAAGCGCACTGGCATAATACTGTCCCTCCGGCGTATGTTTATTACGAGTCCATGAAAAGGTAGCATTCATTCCATACTCAAATTTATTCCATTTACTGTTTGCATCAATACGACCGGTAAAACGTTCCATTCCTGAATTTATGCTTATACCTGTCTGATTGGTGTATCCTAACGTACCAATAAAATTCGATTTTTCATTACCTCCGCTTACAGACAAACTATAGTCCTGCTGATGTCCTTTTTTCAATAAAGCATCTTCCCAATCAGCATATCCGTTGGCCGGGCGTGCAGCATAATTGTCAATTTGTCCATCCGCATAAGCCTTTGCCTCGGCTTCCGAATCCCCCTGATTCAAACGATAATTAACAAATCCTTCATAAATCAACTCCCTACGCTCTTCACCCCCCATTATCGGACGATAATTGTAAGCGATATCCGTAATACCGTAAGTAGCCTGCATACTCACCCTCATTTTACCTTCCTTCCCTTTTTTAGTAGTAATAAGGATTACACCGTTAGATCCTTTTGCTCCATATAATGAAGCAGAAGCGGCATCTTTCAATACGGTTATACTTTCAATATCCGCAGGATTTAATGTCTCGATCAAACCAAGTCCTCCCGCACTGGCATTGGCACTTAGACCACTCATATCCCTAGACGCTACCGGCACGCCGTCCAATACATAAAGAGGTTCTGTAGAAGCATTCATAGAAGCAATTCCACGCACCCGCACTGTAGCTTTAGAACCCGGCTGGGAAGAACTGGCCACTGAACTTAACCCCGGAATATTAGCCTCCATCATCTGTGCTACAGACACAACAGGCAATGACTCCAATTTATCCGTATTCAAAACAGAAGCAGACCCCGTATAAGTAGCCTTCTTAAAATCACCATAACCGGTCACTACCACTTCATCCATCAACTGCGAATCCTCTTTCAGCATCACTCTTATTTGCCCGTTAGCAGGCACTTTCACCTCCGCCGATTTCATACCGATGTAACTGATTACGATAATATCACCCTGTTTAGCATCAAGAGCGAAATTACCTTCAATATCGGTAATCATACCGGTATTGGTTCCCTTGATGATTACGGACGCCCCGATTAAAGGCATTCCGTTAGCATCCTGCACATTACCTGAAACATGTTTTTTCTGCTGTACGCTTTCCACACGATCTGAAACCGGAGAAGATAGTGCATGGTTTTCCACTGCGAGCACGGAGCTCAATCCTGTAATAGACATTGCCGAATAGGCAACTACAAACAAACATCTGCATTTGTCTGTAATTCGAGAGTGTGTGTCTTTATTCCTCATAAAATTGAGTATATTTATAAATACCATATATGAGTTCAGCTTATTCATACCATATTCCAATCGTCATTCTGTCACTGAATAAGCCTAATCTTTCTCCGTATTACATTAAGGTTGTGACAAATATATAAATTAAAATCTATAAAAGAAACAAAATGAATATTTTTTTCTCCTCATATCGATAAATAAAAATACAACATTCATCCAAATAAAAAATGTGCCAAAAGTATTTACTACCTTTGGCACATACCCACCCGGCTGTTTGATATATCAATAAACCGCCGAAGCGATCACTTGTATAAACAAAATAAGGAACACCATTGCAATCGGATACACCGTAGCATATGCAACACTCGGAATATTACTATCTACCATGGATCGGCTGCCGCAAGACCGGGCGTACTGGTCATACCACCGGTGATGGTGCCCAGCAAATCCAACAAACTGATTTTAAAGACCAACCTGCCAACCACAACGGCAACCAGCATAGGCACGACAGTAATGGTCGCCCCCACTCCGAACAATAACAATCCGCTCTCCTGAAAAGTAGCCACCAGATTCTTACCGGCAGAAGTACCGACCTCAGCCAAAAACAGCAATAAGCCCAACTGGCGTAACAACTGATTGGCAGGACCGGACATAGACCACAATATGGGTCCTGTCTTTCCCACGGCACTCAGCAGCAATGCCACCATCAGCACTCCTCCGGTCAATCCGGGTGAAAAGGAAACACTGTCTGAAAATGAAATATTTATTTTGCCGAACAATACACCTAATACAATCCCCATAGCTATCGGGAAGAAATCAGTATCAGACAACTGTTTGGCATTATTCCCCAACAAACGGGCAACGCCTCTGAGTCCTTCCCGTTCACCGACCACCATCAGCTTATCACCGAATTTCAAGGCCAAATCCGGAGAAGGTGACAAGTCTATGCCGCTTCGACGGATACGGGTTACCGTACAACCAAAGTTACGTTGTAAATTCAGATCCCCCAATTGCTTGTTTATCATATCTTTCTTTGTCAGCAATAAAGATTCAATCTCCTGTGTCTGATCCAGAGGCAATTCACCTTCCTCCCGTTCTCCAACCAATACGGCAAACTGATTCAGCGCTTCCTCACTTCCCACCGCCTGCACATAGTCCCCTTCCAGCAACATGGTATTCGCTTTAGGCATCAATATAGAATCCCCATGCTTTACCCGTGAAATGACGGCCCCCGTCATGGCACGTGCATTTATTTGCGCCAAAGTACGTCCGAATACCGCTTGATTGGTCACTCTGAAAATGCAAGTTGTCAGTTCCGGAAAACTGCTGCGCCGTTCCAGTTCCAACCTGCGCGCTTCTTTATCCAGATCCACCCGCATAATCTTGGGTAACAGCTTCACAAACAAAATCACCCCTATCACTCCAAACGGGTAAGCAATACCGTATGCAATGGAAGCCAACGGTGAATTTGTACTGTCTATAGCTACCGCCAGACCGGGCGTACTGGTCAATGCCCCTGCTATCAATCCCACCACACTGGGCGTATCAATGTCAAAAGCATACTTCAGTCCTACCGCCGTCAGACAGGCAGAGCAAATAATAAGCATAGTGATAAGAATCAGTGTCTTTCCTTTACTTCTGAAAGAATCGAAAAATCCGGGACCGGCCTGAATACCGATGGTAAAGATAAAAAGCACCAGACCGAAGTTCCCCAATTCTTTAGGAATGATCACACCGAAATGTCCGAAAAGCAAGGCAATGAAGATAACGGCCGACACATCCAGCGACAAGCCCTTTATCTTAATCCTCCCTAGCATAAAGCCCAACGCTACAATAAGGAAGAGCGAGAAATAAGAAGAATGCAGTAAATCAATTAACATATTTTTAAGAGGTTAGTTTCAGAGCACAAAGATATGTAAAAATGCCAAATGCTGAAACTTTCCCCTTACTATTTGCAGAAACCATTCCTCCTATTGCACATCCAGCGCATCCAGTGCCAGCCCCTCCATATCCGGAGCGGAAAGCACCACCTTATAATAGCCTGCATTGATATACGTACCCGTCGTTGTACTCAGCATACGCCACTTTCCGGGAGTTTCGGCAAAAGTCAGATGATCCTCCTTCAGTACCACCCCTTTGGAGTCGATGAACTGCATACGCACCTTCATAGGCTTCCCCGTAGCGTTCATGTATTTAAAACGAAGGACATAGACCTGTGCCAGACCGGTAGAGATATTCCAGGTAATACTGCTTTTCTCACCTTTACCAAAGAAGACACCGGTTTGTTTCTTGACCTCTTTCTTTATAAACTTGCCTTTCAACATAGCGTCCTCGGCTTGATAAGTCACATTGGCACGGGCATTTTTATCTTCAGGCAATAATTCTTTGGGAGTCTTTTCCATCACATCCTTGTCTTGGGCAGCCCAGCTGAAACTTACATTCCGGTCATCAGCCCCTTGATTAGCAACAGGCTCCACAGAAGCGGCCGAAGCTATCGCAATGCCACAAATCAGAGCTTGCCCCGCTTTCACCTCCGGAAAATCAATCTTCAAGACACCACCTTTCACAACAGCATTCACCACCTTTTTGCAAGCGCCGTCATGCCCCGCTTCAGCCCATACATCCAAGTCATCCAGAAGCACTTTATCATTTACCGCTACATCAAAAATACGCAAGCCTTCACAATCCGTCTGTACGCCGCCTCCCGTACCATGCCAGGGCTCTGTAAAATAAAGTTCCACACGATACTCGCCATCCGGAACGGGAAAGCGGAAATTCAGTTTATGGCGTCCGAAACGGAAAGTCTGGAACAGCTCCCAATCCCTAGTGCCATGAATGGGATCATTCGTGGTACGCTGGCTCGCCTGATAAGGGCTCAATAACTGCACACTGTCCGACGGATGGATAAACGATTCCGCCCACGAATGAGAATAACGGCTGTTATCCTGCGCCCAGACCTGACCATACGTATCCGTATAAGCATCTCCCCCGCAATTCAAACGATAAAGATACGTATATCCCTCAGCTCCTTTCAACAAATCAGTTCCGTTCAACCGGTCGGCAGCAACAGGCACTATAACAGAGCCACGGTAAAGAGCCTCAAAATGAGGAGCTTTCTCCAAACCGTCCAGCACCAGCACATCTTCCGCTGCCGGTTTTCCTTTAAAGTATCCCACGGCACGAAGCACATTATAACGGATATCACGGTTCTCCCACATAAAATGAGTACCTACCCCATGATTCAGTTTCCGTCCCAAGTATTCAGCATCCACCGCATCATTGTACAGCAACACACTGTCACAATTGCTGTACGCCTCAATGGTAGCCCGTCTGCGGCCTGTTGCAAAACGGTCTTCCCACGTGTGGGATGCCAGATAGACCATCGGATCTTTAGATGCCGGCACATAGTTGGCACGATACATATAATATACATCCAGCGGCTCCTCCCACGGAGTCACCAGTCCTTTATAATTAAACGGTACCCACCTTATCTATCCGGCGATACGCTTCATCCGGCTGGCGGCGTCCCGGATTATCATGACTGCTGAATATCCATTGGAATTGTCCGCACACACTGTCCTTTGCCTGTTCCGCCAATCGGATCTTGGTTTCCATCAACCGGCACATACGTTCCTCGCTCCATACGCCGTTCGCATCAAAAGCTGCCGGTTCCGTATGCAACCCGATGCTGCGCCATGCCCCATATTCACCATTCAACAACTGATTGGTCTGTGACAATTCACGGCCATACTTATTCACATCACCACCATAGGTTCCACTCCAGTTCTGAATAACATTCCAATCTGTTCCATCACCACCGTTACACGTGGTAATCACACGCATGGTACGCGCCGTAGGATCCATTTCACGGATAATCTCACTACACTCCTCGGCAAACTCCTTAGGCAGCGTGCTTTCGTTCTGCAATCCCCACATCACCACACTGGGCGAGTTGCGGCGTTCCTTCACCCACTGGCGGAGCAGTTTCTTGAAATTCTCACGAAACTCCGGAGTGTCATACCACACGTGGGCCGAAAACTGAGTCCACCACAAGACCCCTTCCTTATCCCAATATTTCTGATAATCCAGGTGATGGGGCTGGTGAGCGTCACGGAAAGCGTTGAAGCCCGCCGCACGGATCTGTTTCACACGGGCTGCCACCTGCTCACGGCTGAAAGCATGGCTTTGTCCGAACTGGTGTTCATATTCACATACCCCATTGATAAAGACAGGCTGTCCGTTCAGATAGAACCGTCCGTCACCGTCCTTCCGTTTCACCGGCCAACTGACGGTACGGATACCAAAGGGCGTACTAATCTCATCCGTCGTACTCTTGCCACGCTTTATCATACTGGCCAGTTTATACAAATAAGGATTCTCCGTACTCCATAAGACAGGATTCTGCACCGGCGATTGTTGCTTCACCACTTTCCTTTCACCCGGCTGCAAAGTCACCTTCTCCGTCAGGCGGAACACCTGCTTGCCATCCGCATTACTGAATTTATTAACCACTTCCACCGTTTCGGCAGTCTTCCCGTAATTTTTCACCTCCGTTTCTACAAAGACAGTTCCCGCCTTATCATCATTCCAGATATGCACTCCGAAAGGTTCGATGCGTATTTCATCCGTAGCCTCCAGCACCACGGGACGGAAAATGCCCAAAGGCTGGGAACCTTCACTGAATCCCCATTCCGAAGAACAACCACCGCATACCCAAGGCATATCGGCTATCATTTCAGGATGCTCCGCTTTCACCACCAGTCTGTTCTCTCCCGGCTTCAACGCCTCCGTCACATCCAGTGTCAACGTAGTACGCCCTACGGGATGACGGCCGAAGTCCTTTCCATTCAATGTAACAGTGGCATACGTTCCCACTCCCTCAAAACGAAGGAAATAACGTTTTCCGAATGAAGAATCGGAAATTGGAAATTGAGAATTATCCAGCATGAATATCTTTCGTACATGGCAGTACCGTGAAGATTGCCATGAGTCAGTTGGCGGTAACCGTAATAATCGTCCCAGTTATGAGGAATATCCACCACTGTAGGGGCATTGTCCGCCTGCCCGTATGCACTTTTATCACAAAGCCATGTTTTCCATCCTTTATCCAGTTCCATCACCATCCGGCGGTTCTTCACCTCCCGTTCCGGGAAATGCACTTGCGAACGTCCCATCGGCTTGCTGGTAGCAATGGCTATACCACGTTGTTCCGCGTCATTCACGGCACAATAAAAATGATACACCACCCCATTGTGTTTCACCACATAACTTTTATGAGCGAACAATTCATCATAGTCTTTGGAAGGGATAATCAAATCCGCCCCTTTCCAATCGGTCCAGTGCACCAGGTCATAACTGGCAGCAAAGGTATTGAATGCCTTGTATTTGCGGCTCGGTTCAAAAGCCGAGAAGTAGAACATGACATACACGTCGGCCATTTTCTGGATATGCGCATCCCCCGTGATGGTTCCGTCCGCCTCGTGTGCAAAGACCGGATTGCCCGGATAGCGTTTCCACTTCTTCATATCCTTTGACAAGGCGATACCCACCCGTTCCGCTTTCAAATCCGTTTCCGGATGCCGTCCTGCCGCGTTATAGAACATGACGAAAGGAGCGCCCAGTGTTTTCTCCTTATCCCAATAGACCACACTTTTGTACTGGGTCAGCTTTTCCCACCATTGCGCGTCTTTATCATGGATACTCATCACAGGCTTGTCCTGTGCCTGCCACTCATGGGCGGAACCCAAAGGCCGGTCTGTCCAGGCCAAACCGATATACAGCGGCTTGTTCACCGATTCATATCCGGTCCCTTCCCCACCCAGATAAGTCATCCAATGCTTGCCTTTATACGTCTGCAGGGCATAGCTTCCTCCCCACTCCATATCCGGCAATGCAGGGAAACCACCACGCTGGTTGCAATCCCAGAATCCGTCACGATAAGACAAGACACGTCCCAATGTACGCCATTCCAACAGATTATCACTTTCGGCTATCCATGTCTCGTATCCACGCCCGTCCAGTCCGCTCTTACCATTATAAACCACGTAGGTCATATACCACTTATCCCCTTCGCGGAACACGGTAGGACAGTCTATTTTATGCTTGTTGTCGGCAGGAGCTACAGCCAGCCCATATTTATAAGGAGTCTTGGCTTCCTCATAAATCTGCTCCATGCGCGATTGCGGAACTTCACGTTGGGCGTATGTTCCCAATGACAACAGTAAAAATGCCAATATCAATATCTTCTTCATAATTATCTTTTTTATCTATTGGCAAGACGGATAAAAGAAGAAAATGTACCCATTCAGAGAACTTTTATCTCATTCTCTATTCTTACCATCACATAGCAGGGGTCAGCTCAACATTCAATCCCAAAGCAGAAGCAATACGATAAAAGGTAGAAACCTTAGGCTCTGTTTTTCCTTGTTTCCACACGGGAAATATAAGACTTATTAGTCCCTATCTTTTCGGCAAGTTCCGCCTGTGTCATATTTGCTTTCTTCCTTGCCTCTTCAATTATTTGCCCGGTAAAGAAAGCATTAGCCCTGTCTTTCGGCAGCCTTACGCTCCGGAGTCCCTTCTTTGCCAAACACAGCATCCAACTGTGCATCGACATCAAACATCTTTAGTTCTTTTTCGCTCATAATATTCTTTCTTTAGTTTTAATGCTTTATCAATTTCTCTATCTGGTGTTTTCTGCGTCTTCTTTTGAAAGCCATTGAACAATATAACAATATGCCCTTCATCATAACAGAAGAAAATCCTATAGATATTACCTTGCCACTCTATTCTTAACTCATACAGACCCTCTTTAAGAAACTTCACATACTTTGCCGGTAGTCTATCTTGAGTCTTCAATAAGAGTAATCCATATAGGACTTTTTTCTTGCGTACCTTTATCCAGAGTATCAAAAAAAATCTTTATAGTAGTTTTCGTATGCTATTATCTTTCTGCTCATACGACAAAAATAGAAAAAGTTTATCAGTTTAAGCAACTTTTCCTTATAAAAATCTTAGAACTATGTACAAAAATGGCGTAAAATTCTCAAGATATACTTGAAAATTTTACGCCATACTGCGATTCCGGCCTCTGGAATTAAGGCTACTAATAGAACATCCAGTCCATCGTTTCCTCCGCACCTGCCAGTCCCGCATTACGCGGAGTTACCTGCGCGTCTGTAAATCCCAGCACCATCGTATATCCTTTCGGCAGCAACAAGGTATGCTTTCCGGTCTCAAAATGATAAGCATGTACATTCGCCAGCGGCATACCCGCTATGCGTATGGCATTGGTCAGTTTCGGTTCCGCCTGACCGTAATCATTGGCAGAAGCGTCCGTTTCCAGTTTCGGGGCTTTCGCATACTTCTTCTGGTCATCACGGAAATAACCTACCAACAAACTCACCGGAGCAGCCGCTTCAAACTCTATTGTCGTACCTTCCTTGCGCTGCACCTCCCCGTTCATTCTATAAGCAGTCAGCCCTTCCAGCTCGGCGGCCAACGCATCCACCTTGCCCGGTACATTGGAGAACAGGTTTGCCCCCGTCGCCAGTTTCACCGGAGCCAGTCCGTTCAGGATCTTCACATTTGCGGCGGACAAAGGTTTTATCTCAGCTGCACTTTCCGTCACCTTACCTGCCGCCCTATCTTTCAGCAACTGCAAGTTCGCCTTGAAATTAGCCAGCTCATTTTCATAATGCACCAGCATCTCTTTCCAGGTCTTGTTCTTGCCACCGTCACCACCGATAGGAATACGGCGTTGCGCGGTCTGCATACTGTTGGCATAATAATAAGTACTATCCGTCAATGCCACCAGCTTGCGGTAATGCTCCAGACTTTGTTCCATCAATGGAATAGCGGCATCCAGTTCATTCAGATCCTTTCCCCACTGATAGTTCAAGACACGCTGAGCAGCTTTCACTTTCAGGTTAAAGGCATAAGCAAATTCACGATAGCAATGCATGTCATTCCGCAAACGTCCGAACTCCTCTTTATTACGAGTCACCGCTGCGGCAGCCTTGTCAATGGCCGCCACCGCCTTGTCACCGTGTTCCACCACCTGCGCCACAATATCCAGCGGCAATTCGCCCACATGCGGCTGTTTCTTCCATTCCTTCTCCACATATTCTATCAGCTTCTCGCCCTCCGGCCCGCAACTCTCATAAAATCCCGGATAGATGGTATATTTATAAGGATTCACCAACTGGCTCATAAACATACCCAGCAACAAAGTCTGCCGGTTCCCTTCCGTGATGCCGAAACGGCGGAGCAACTTCGGAGCAATCTCTCCACTCTGCTCGTATGCCTCCAGAATATCTCCGGCTTCGGCAGGAGTCGTACCATAAAAATCGCCCAACTGCTTGTTCCAATATTCCACTTCGGATGAACGGTCCCGATGACAGTTCCATGCATAGCGTCCCCACGTCTTGTACCATATCCAGTCACGGTCCAGCTGATACTCCCGTTTGCCATCCGCCAGTTTGTCCGCCGTGTACGGCCAGTCCCAATAAGAAGCCTGCGGATACAGATGCAGGGCATTGGCTCCATGTACATTGTGCATGGCATTCACCGCCTTCTGTACAAAGTCGGGAGATCCCCAACGCCACGGTTCCAAGTTTGCCAGAATATGCACATTACTGATATGAATACTTCCCAAGGCACTCAAGTCCGAGTGTATCTTGGACCAAGGACCGCGCGGTTCGTAAGTAGTCAGTGACTCACCATTGTATTTATGCATGGTATAGAGGTTCTTGTATAACGGCAATGCCGCATCCATCACCATCTTGCAGTCCGTATCATGTGCACGCAGTAAAATGGGCGGTTCGTCCGTACGCCCCAGTGCCTTCAGTCCGTCCTTCACTCCCGGAATAATGGTTTTGGTAAACCACTCCACATCATCCTCGTAGGTATCCATCGCTTCCCCCAAGCACACCAGCAGACCTACATTGGGATATTTTTCTATAAACGCGGCCACCGACTTACGTGTATAATCACTGATCAGCGGAGTAATGGGACGGTTACGATCCTGTGTTTTCAACCCGTAATGCTCGGCAAAAGGCTTGCTTAACAATATATTATAAAACATCTGGATCACAAAGATACCGCGTTTGTCCGCTTCGGCAGTCAGGAACGAGAACATTTCCTCATTTTTCTTGAAAGTTTCCTCATCCACCTCTACGGCAAAAGGATACTCTTCCAGCTTCACCAAGGAAGCAAACGGATGCCCGTTCCACAGATACAAGGAATTCATGCGGTTCTCCACCAGCATATCCAGATACTTTATCCATTGCTCCTTGTCATAAAACCAAGGGAAGCTCTCCGGCGTATAAGGATACTCATACACCCCTCTTCCGGGCAGGTATTCCATTTTCTGAATCCCTACACAACCTCCGCGAAGCACCATTTCCGGAGCATCCGTCAGCTGTGCCGGAAACTTCAAATCCTTGTATTGCCCTACATGATCTATCAATTCCCGACAGCCGTAAATCACACCGCTTCCGTCGTTTCCTGTCACTGTAGTCATGTTTCCACGGGTAGAAATGGTAAACCCCTCCTTTTTCAGTCCGGCTGTATCAGCAGCCTGTTCCAGACGGATGCATACCTCATCTTTATCCATACCGGCAGTATCCGACAACATAACAGACGAATACCCCGCATCTTCCAGCGCTTTCTTCAAATGTTCTCCTGCAAACAGCACCCGGTTCGACGCTTCCTGCGGCATCACAATATTCACATTGGGTTTCTCGCACCCCCATAACACGCACATACATGCGACAAGTGTTCCTAGCCTGATATTTTTCATTCTTTTCATATAAATTATTTACAGTTAGACGAAAAAAACAACAAGACGTACTCACAAGACCTCCGCCAATCGTCAAAAAGCGAAGAAAAAGCACAAGCTATCACAAAAAGGAAAAAAGCTGATGAACAAACGGGGGCAAACTCAACGTTTAAAAGGAAATGTATTGTGGAACAGAATTACCTAACATTAAAAAACGGAAAAAACAATGAAAAAGAAATCTAACCTGACCCTATTTATGAAACAACTTATCCGGTCGCTAAAAGAAGAAGAGCGTTTCAGTACCGCCCACATCTACCAAAGCACCCTGAACGCCTTCATGCTCTTCTGCAAGACCGATGCCATCCGGTTCAACCAGATGGAACGTTCACGCCTGAAACAATTTGAGAACCACCTGCGCAACAAGGGATGCACCTGGAACACTGTCTCCACTTATATGCGTACCTTGCGAAGCATCTACAACAAAGCCGTGGACGATGGTCTGGCGGAAGAAAAGCCCCGTCTTTTCCGTCACGTATATACCGGCGTAAAAGCCAATACCAAACGTGCCCTCGATGCCAAAGACATGAGCAAATTATTAAGCGCCTCCCTTCCACGCCCCCTGCCGCAAAGCATGAAAGAGAGCCGGGCATGGATTACCCTGATGTTCCTGTTACGCGGAATGCCCTTTGTGGATCTGGCACACCTACGCAAAACAGACCTGCAAGATTCCGTTATCTCCTACCGCCGCCACAAAACAGGAGCCCTGCTCACCGTCGAGATTCCTCCCGCTGCCATGAACCTTATCAAACGGTATCAAAATACAGACTCCGCCTCCCCCTACCTGCTTCCCATTCTCAGTGGAAACCGGAAAAGCGAAGAAGAGTATGCAGAATACCAACATGCCTTGCGGAAACTGAACTATGACCTGAAACAACTGGCGGTATACTGCGGAATCAAACTCAACGTCAGTTCCTACGTGGCGAAACATCATACAATCTCTATCTAATTGAAAATTAAACAGTTATTTCTGTTTAATTAATATCAGGTAACGATTTAGAAACGAGCGAATTACAATATTCTGTTTTCTTTTGCCTCTGTCAAAGAACGATTCTTTCAATGCAAATATACACTTTACTTGTGACAAAAGCAATCTTTTTCTACATTTAATCGACTTACAGTCAGCCTTAAAGAGGGCATCTGGTCTCATTCCATCTTCTTCCTCAAAAATAACATAGCAGTCTAAATTGGTTTATGTATGGGATAGGTCTTGTTCATTCGATCCGGTAGACTACTATACATAAAAGTATAAAGGCGAGATACGACAAGGAGATGCCATGCTTTTGTGTAAGGGGAATCTCTCTTAGCTTATCGCAGACCATGTATAGCTAAGTGTTTTGAGAATAAACAGTCTGTAAAAAACGGAAAGACACCGATTATGGGCCGTATCACCATCAATGGAACCCAAGCCGGTTTCAGTTGTAAGAAAGAAGTGTCCCTCGCTTTGTGGGACGTCAAAACCAACCGGGCCAAAGGCAAGTCCGAGGAGGCCCGTACACTCAATCAGGAGCTTGACAATATCAAGGCGCAAATCACCAGGCACTACCAGTACATCTGCGACCACGACAGTTTTGTTACAGCCAAGAAAGTCTATAACCGCTATGTCGGCTTCTCAGAGGAATGCCACACCCTTATGAACCTTTTCAGGGAACAGCTGGAACCGTATAAAAAGAAAATCGGCATAGAGAAAGCCGAAAACACCTACTGCGGTCTGGTTGCCGATTACAAGAGTCTCCTGCTTTTCATGAAAAGCAAGAAGAATGCAGAGGATATTGTCATCGAAGAACTTGAGAAATCATTCATCGAGGATTACTACAACTGGATGCTCGGTACATGCGCTTTGGCAAACTCCACTGTCTTCGGGCGTGTCAATACCTTGAAGTGGCTGATGTATATCGCGCAGGAAAAAGGCTGGATACGGGTTCATCCGTTCGCATCATTCGAGTGTATGCCCGAATACAAGAGGCGTTCTTTCCTTTCCGAAGAGGAACTGCAAAGGATAATCCATATAGAACCGAGATACAAACGCCAGCGTGCCATGCGCGACATGTTCCTGTTCATGTGCTTCACCGGTCCTTCCTATGTGGACTTGAAAGCCATAACATACGATAATATCCATACCGACTCCGACGGCGGTACATGGCTGATGGGCAACCGTATAAAAACGGGAGTGGCGTATGTCGTAAAATTATTGCCCATTGCTATCGAACTGATTGAAAAATATAGGGGTACGGATGAAAAGAAAGACTCCCCGAATGTGTCTTTCCGGTAGGTGAATACAATGCCATGCGGCTCAGTCTTGGAATCATAGGCAGGAAATGCAACTCCGGGGCGAGGTCACCCCGCACATCGGACGCCACGCATTTGCCGTTCTGGCCATACTCAAGGGGATGCTGCTGGAAACTCTTCAGAAAGTGTTTGGGCATAAGTCCATCACATACGTCCTGCGCATCCATTCACTTGTCCGGCGCAGGGCGGGGCAATCTTTTTCTGGAAGTCGCCCATCTGTACGACCAGGCGTGCTGACCAGCTTTCTCAACTCCTAAATACGCGCTTGTTTCAATAATTGTCAGTTCCATACTAAAATTCTTTTTAAGATTCTGAATATGCGACAAAGTAACGCACATCCTATATCCTTTCCAAACAGATAATATCAGAGTCTTCCGTTGGCGTGCATTGGCGTATCCAACGTTAAAAGAGAAGGTCCTTCACCTGCATCCATGCGGCAACGGAACTTCCATTCCCTTACTTGTTTTCCATAAATTTATAGGATTAATTTCTGGTGCATGATATTAATAGTCATTATTCTGTCTGCTTTTTTTGCTTGCATAATTGCAGCTAACAGTTATCTATTCCAGAACGCATTGTTATGGAAAATGGCAAGCTGTTTTGTTGGTTTATGGATATTGTGTATGATAATTACCGTCTTCGTTTGTCGTAAACTTGAATGCTCTAATTAAAACAGTACGGTTGTCATGCTTTGTGTGTTTTATTATAAATATTATGAATTATTTGGAATTGATATGTAATATAGATAATTTTGCAGTCGGGAAATGGTTTCGGGAGGTTTACGCCTTCCGAATGAAAAGGGAACCCGGTGAAAATCCGGGACAGTACCCGCTGCTGTGAGTCCACAAAAACGGACATCGAACTTTTGCCACTGGTGTAATACCGGGAAGGCACGATGACCGGGACGAGTCAGAAGACCTGCCATGACCGGAATGAGATTTACACCTGCGGGATATACGGGTCGTAATCAAATAAGGAATAGCTCATCGGCCATTCAATATTTGAAGACAGACATATTCCCGTTCGTGTAAGTCCGCACGAACGGGAATTTTTTGTGTTTGTTAATAATATGTTTTACATTAAAATGAGTGACCTATGAAAAGAAAATTACGCTTTCTGGCAGGTGCCTGTCTATTTACCGCAACCGCCTTGTTCTCTGGCTGTAGCTCGGACGATGACTTTTTGATGGACCCGGTTGATTCCGGAACTTCGCAAACCCGTGCTGTGACAAATTCGGACGGTACTTTAACTATCACTTTCGATGATTTCGATCCCGGCATGTTAGCAGGACCTACCTCGGCCGGAGAAAATCTTTATTCGTACCAAGGGTATCCTCAAGTAACCACCATTTACGACAATACTCCGGAAGAATATCTCTTCCTTTCAATGTTTAATACTGTAGGTGGAAGCACAGAGTATTCCAGCGGCGGCATCGCACTTTCCAACTGGAACATCCGCTCCAATCAGTCGGGAAATACCGGAGACTGGTGGTATTCTTATCTAAACCAATGTTCTGTCTATAACACTGCGGTGGAAGCGGAAGGACAGAATAAGGAAGCCGGGCACAGCGGTTCCAATTTCGGTGTCGTTTACGGATATGTGGATGCTTACAATCAGGCATGGATGGCTAAACCAGAATTTTATTTCAATGTTCCCCGGAAATTGGTCGGCCTGTGGATCTGCAACACCTCATACACTTATGGTGTCATTACTTATGGTAATCAGTTCGGTTCTACGGGGGTAGCGACTCCTCTGAAAGAGATGAAAGGGTATTTCCAAGTGAATCTGGAATGTTATGATGCGAATGGCGGTCTGATCCGCACTTACAAACGTCTTTTAGCCGATTATCGTAACGGCCAACAACAGGTTGATCCTATCACGACATGGGATTATTGGGAAATCAATGCCGAAGGGGTGCAAAGTGTGAAATTCAACTTCGAGGGTTCGGATTCGGGAGCATACGGTTTGAATACTCCGGCTTATATCTGTATTGATGATATCACCATACAATAAAAAGAATACAAGGATATCCCTTCTGTCGGGGGTATCCCTGTTATTTTTCTAAAATCCACACATCATGCATCGTTTTCACTATTTTATTATTTCTGCCTGTATGCTGTTCACCTCCTGCAACAAGGATGAAGTCATTACCGAAGAAGTAGGAGGACAACCTATAATAGAACTTGACAGCGAGACCGGTATTTACACGGTCAAGGTCGATCACGAATTGACTATCGCCCCGACATACCAGAATGTTGAAGATGCTCTTTTTGCTTGGACGATAGACGGTACGCTGGTTTCTTCGGGTCCGTCTCTTCAACGTACATGGAATGAATGCGGGGATTTTTATGTCAAACTAAGAGTAGACAATGCGGAAGGCTATGCCGAAGAGGAACTGAAAGTAGAAGTGAAAGAACTCACCCCTCCGGTCATCTCACTGGCACTACCTTCGCAGGGGCTAAAAGTCGTCCGGAATACCGATTACACATTTACTCCCGATATTCAGCATTCGGATGTCGAAGGGTTCAAAATCGAATGGGTACGGGAAGGAAAAATCGTTTCCACCGAGAATACTTATACTTTCAATGAAAAAGAACTCGGTGTTTATACGGTGACAATCAACGCTTCCAATATAGATGGGACAACAACGAAAGACGTAAGCGTAGAGGTCGTGGAAACGATGCCCTACGTTGTCAAATTCCCGACCCCGTCTTACCTGCAAACATCCACGGACAGGTACACTTTTGCCGACCGTCCTGTTTTCCTGCGTCCGTTGTTGGAGTATTTCGACAATCCCCGTTTTGAGTGGAGTGTGGACGGTCAGGTCATGGAAGGAGAAGTGGAACGCATGTTCAAGTTCACGCCGTCCGCACCCGGAGAATACACCGTCTCCTGTACTGTGTCGGAAGACACACCGACGGAAAAAATAAGCAGGAATATCGACAAAGGGAAAACGGCTGTCACTGCCACCGTAAAAGTCGTTTGTGTGGACAAAAAGGAACAAGACGGCTTCCGGGCTTCGGGAAGTTCCAAGCTCTGGAATAAAGTCTATGAATATACCCCAGCTCCCGGCCAATTTATCAACGAGACGAGCACGATAGGCGGTATGACCGGCAACGAAACATCCCCTGAAGCGGCTGTCGCATGGGCAACACAGCGTTTGAAAGACAAACTGCACGTCTCTTTAGGTTCTTTCGGGGGTTATATCATCGTCGGCTTCGACCACAGTATTCCCAATTCGGGTAACCAATATGATTTCTGTGTTCAGGGGAACGCCTTTGACGGCAGTTCCGAACCGGGTATCGTATGGGTCATGCAAGATATAAACGGAAACGGATTGCCGGATGACGAGTGGTACGAACTGAAAGGATCTGAAGCAGGCAAGGAAGAAACAATACAGAATTTTGAAGTGACCTATTACCGTCCGGAAGGCAAAAAAATGGATGTCCAATGGATCAGTTCCGACGGTAGAAACGGCTGGGTAGACTATCTGTCCGCTTATCATACACAAGACTATTATTATCCGGCTTGGATTTCGGAAAACAGTTATACCCTGACAGGCACTTGTCTGGCCGCCCGCAACACCCAAGATTCTCAAACCGGTTATTGGGATAATCAGAGTTATGACTGGGGGTACGTGGATAATTTCGGAAACGACCAGATAGAAGGCGGCAGTACGGTGGATGGAAGCGGACAAAGGAACGGTTTCAAAATTTCCAATGCCATCCATGCCGATGGAACGGAAGCCAATCTGCAATATATTGACTTTATCAAAATACAATGCGGTGTTCTGGCCAAAAGCGGCTGGCTGGGCGAAGTTTCTACGGAGGTATTTTCTTTTGAGGATCTAACCAAATAATAAAAATTACAAGTATGAAAATTTATTTTCTTCCCATGCTCCTATCCTTGTCTTTTTGGGAGCGTGTGACAAAAACGATGAAATTATACCTGAAGATGCAGATGAAAATTTCATCACATCGGTCGTGATGACCGTGGACGGGAAATCGTACACGGCCGACATTACGGACAATACAGTAACAATAACCGTTCCCTATACGGTATCGCTGAACAACGCCGAAGTGGAATTCAAGTACACAACTTCTGCAACAATCATACCTGATCCTGAAACGGTAACGGACTGGGATAACGAACGAACCTTCCGGGTGACATCCTATAACGGAGATGCCCGCGAATATACCTATAAGGTCGTGAAAAGCGAGATAGAATCTGACGGAGATGTGGAGTTGAAGACCACCGAGGAGGTAGCTCTTTTGCCGCAACCAAAACAACCGTTGTCAAAGGGAACCTGATTATCGGCTCTGATGCGGAAGAGGCAGAAAAAATCACTGACATATCTGCATTGGCATCTTTGAAAGAGGTTACTGGCAACATTGTCATTCGTAACAGTTACAACGGTGCAGACTTGACAGGGTTGGATAATATCGTTTCTGCCGGAGGTTTACAGGTAGGTTCGACCGATGTCGCCTCGAAAGCTACGGAACTTCACATGATTTCCATGAAAGCATTGGAAACGCTCTCCGGAGACATATCGGTATATAACGACCAAGTGACGTATGTCCTATTCGAGAAACTGGCAACTATTGAAGGAAGCGTGATGTTCAATGCGTCGTCGTTACAGAGTTTTGAGTTTCCGGTTCTGACTACTGTAGGTCAGGATCTGAATCTTCAAGGACTCAATGAAGAGAACACAGCAGCCGGTTCGATTGCGTCTTTGGAAATACCGGAACTGACAAGTGTCGGAGGGGTCTTGTCCGTAAACAATCTTGCCAAGCTGACTTCCATGAGCTTCCTTAAGCTGAAAGAGACCGGTGGCCTTGATTTCCATACCGTCCCCGTGATGTTGGAAACCATCAACCTTCCGGAAATCGAAACAGTAAACGGAAGTATTATTATGGAAGCCAATATGGAAGCTCCTCCTACCGGTAGTTTTGTTCCCCAACGAAATGACGTGCTTCAGGCTTTCGGTGGAATGGACAAACTGACAACGATAAAGGGACAGATAAAGATAAAGAATTTCACGGCACTCAAACAACTTCCCGACTGGAGCAAGATCACCACACTTGGAAGCATCACGCTGGATTATCTTGAAGATGTGAGCGGAACACTGCTGTTGCCGAACGCCCGATTTGAAACCTTCGGAGAAACAGCGCCCCAGATTGAAATTATAAACAAGGTGCAGCTCTCCAAAATTGAAACAGCCGAAGATTTGTCAAATGTAAATTTTGTCATCACCAGTCTCACGAATAATAAGTTCCCTGAAATCACGTTCAAGAATATCAAAGACTTCACTTGTAAGCCAACCACCAACAATACCGATTATACCATATCGACAATTCAACATGTATATGGAAATCTAAATGTGACAGGCCAAATGCGAAGCAATGCCAAATTTCCCGACTTGGAAATCATAGATGGATATGGATATATCCAAATACCCATGTTTGCTTCAATCACAATGCCAGTCTTGAAAGAAGTGGGAGGACAGTTCTATTTATCTGGAAATTTTACCAGTTGTAACTTGCCCTTACTATCCAAAGTTTGTTGTTCAGCTTCTCCTGTATATTATAAAGAGGGAGAGGGTTCGTTAGCAATATCTTTACAAAGTAAATCGCTGGATATTCCGGAATTGCTTCACGTAGGAGGTGAAGGGTTGTTCGTTAATAAAGCAACAGGCATTACTTGTGATAAATTACAGACTATAGATGGTACGCTACAGATAAAAAGTGCGACTTCTCTTTCTCAGGAAACACTTTCCATGGAGAAGTTGGAGACCTTGCATGGGGTTGTTTTTGACGGTTTGACGAAATTTACCGACTACACTTTCTTCGGCAAGTTATAGAAAACGGAATGATTACGGGGAAAGTTGGAGCGTGACGAAATGTGGGTATAACCCAACCTTCCAAAAATATGAAGGACAAACAATATACGCAGCAGGATTAAACCTTATATCTTAACCAGAGTACCCGTAATGATTCGGGTACTCTTTTTTATCCGAATGACAATGAGCAGAACAATACAACGGATTTGCCTTTTTCTTTTCTGCCTGCCAGTTTTCGGCAGTTGCATGAAATGGGATTACGGAGAGATGGAAGATTTCTCTGTATCGGCCTCTGGTCTTTTCATTACCAACGAGGGGAATTTCCAGTACAGCAATGCCACGCTTTCCTACTACGATCCCGCCACGTGCGAAGTGGAGAATGAAGTGTTTTACCGTGCCAACGGGTTCAAGTTGGGCGATGTGGCCCAGTCTATGGTTATCCGGGACGGTATAGGCTGGATCGTGGTGAACAACTCGCATGTGATTTTCGCCATCGACATCAATACTTTCAAGGAAGTGGGCCGTATCACAGGTTTCACCTCACCCCGGTATATCCATTTTCTGTCGGATGAGAAAGCCTATGTGACGCAGATATGGGACTACCGTATCTTCATCATCAACCCCAAGACATACGAGATTACCGGCTATATCGAATGTCCAGACATGGACATGGAATCGGGTTCCACCGAACAAATGGTACAATACGGCAAGTACGTCTATGTGAACTGCTGGTCGTACCAGAACCGCATCCTGAAAATCGACACGGAGACGGACAAGGTCGTGGACGAACTGACCATCGGCATACAACCTACTTCGCTGGTCATGGACAAATACAACAAGATGTGGACCATCACGGATGGCGGTTACGAGGGCAGCCCATACGGTTACGAGGCACCGTCTCTCTATCGTATAGACGCCGAGACTTTCACCGTAGAGAAACAGTTCAAGTTTAAGCTGGGCGACTGGCCTTCGGAAGTCCAGCTCAACGGTACACGGGATACACTTTACTGGATCAACAACGATATTTGGCGAATGCCGGTGGAAGCCGACCGTGTTCCCGTCCGGCCTTTTCTGGAGTTTCGGGACACCAAATACTACGGCCTTACGGTCAATCCCAACAACGGGGAGTATATG
>ENA-OQKK01000140-OQKK01000140.1-human-gut-metagenome-genome-assembly--contig:-NODE-140-length-24254-cov-7.060140_pt1 | contig 24254 bp, 26 predicted proteins | sample MGYA00242648_ERZ504797 | MGnify/ENA primary metagenome ERZ504797 (study PRJEB26092, sample SAMD00036412) | human gut metagenome | host: Homo sapiens | study: EMG produced TPA metagenomics assembly of... | reverse complement strand
ATTCATAGCAACTCCTCCTCACTACTGTTTCATTGTTCTACACGTAATATAGCATTCATTATTAGCCACGTCAAGAGATGAGTGCTTAATATTTTTTATATTTTTTTGCAAACCCTTTAAAATCAATGGTTTGCAGTATCTTATTTCTTTTGAAATTGTGATTTTTTCGATTTTGACACCAATTTGACACCAATTTTTGTTTTTCTGGTGTCAAGCGTTTAACGCCATGCTATCCAGTCTTGCAACCTCTTTTTCAATCCTTGTCAGCTCTCCAATATGGTTATACACTTCCATTGTTACATCTATATGAGCGTGTCCCATAATATATTGAAGAACTTTTACGTCCATACGGCACTCTGCCATTCTGGTACAAGCTGTATGACGCATTACATGAGCTGAAAACTTTGGTAACAGCTCTGCTTTCCTATGCTCTTTTTTTGCTCTCTCTACTTCGGTTTTGTTATATGCGTCTACAATGTTATATAAAACACTATTTACGCCATTCGGCATAAGCGGTCTGCCCGATTTCGCTGTAAAGACAAACCCCGAATACCCGTCCACCTCAATGCTCTTATCCTTTGCAAGCATGAAATTGATTTTCCTTTGTTCCTCAAAGGCTTTTGCAACTTCTTGTGTCATAGGTATAATACGAATACCCGACGACGTTTTTGGTGTTGAGATATGGAACTTGCAACCGTCGCCTAAATTCTTATAAATGAGCTGGTGGTCTACATTAACCGTTTTTGCCTTGATGTTTATATCTTTCCATGTAAGACCAATAAGCTCCCCACATCTTAACCCCGTACCAATCATTATGGTAAACATAGGATAATATGTGTTATAGACATTGCTCTGTTTTACAAACTCCATAAACTTTTCTTGTTGAGAAACTGTTAAGGCTTCTTTTTCCTCTGCTGGTTTTCCATAATCACTAATGGAACTTTTTGCAGGGTTCTTTCGGATAATATCATCATCAACAGCCATTTCTAATGCAGGATAAAGCAGGTTGTGAATATACTTGATTGTAGAATAAGCATATCCAGCTTTGGAAAGTTTCGCATAATACGCTTTAATATGTGAGGGTAAAAGCTGAACAACTTTAATATTTCCAATCTCGTCTTTTACTCTGTTTTCCCAAGCACGAACATAACTAACTCTTGTAGTATCAGCCAGCTCACGAGTTGCCATATAACGCTCAAACAACGTGTTAAGCGTCATTTTTTTGATTGCTCCGTCTGTCAATATATTATCTTCCATATCTTTTGCAATCTGCTTCTCTTTTTCTCGAAGCTCTGGTAAATCTTGTGCATAGACTGTCAATCTCTTGCCTGTTCTTACATCTGTATAACGATAACTGTATCTTCCATCATTACGCCAGTTTTCGCCCTCTCTTAATTTTCTTCCTTTTGGGTCTTTTCTACTAATTGCCATGAGAACCATTCCTTTCTGAAAAAGCCTCTTTTCTTGTTCTCACAGCGTGCTTTGTCCTTTCTTATTATACTACACACGCCAGAGAACATAAATAGAAAATCGCTCTATTCTTCCAAATATAACAAGTATTTCTTGACTTTTTCTATGGAATAAAGAACCCTGCGACCTATCACAATTTTTGCTCCTGCCTGCTCGCCAATCTTTCTTGCAGTAGCACGACCACAAGATAACCTAGCAGACAGTCCCTCTATATCAACAGCAATCGGCTGTTCCGTTGCTCTTATCTTCGTTTTATTCATATTCCAACACCTTACCTCGCTGGAACATCACATCATTTAACACATCAGTATTTAACATAATGTAACACCCCCTTTACTGTGTGTCTATTTATAAGTTACATAAGCAGACAGACGGCTTTGGAAAGCTCCGTTAGTATCTCAACTATTCCCATTCTTGTGGGCAGAACCGCACCATGCGGACGTATCATTATTCTGTGAGGATAGGTCGTGGCAAAACGACTTTTCCAACAGTCGCTCTCGGATCACTGCGTGGGTCGCTCGCTTTCTTTTGAAAAGGTCGTGGCGTACAGTCCCCGTGGCTCGCTATCTCACAAACGTATCTGTCTGCTTTATTCAGTTGTCAAAGAGCTGTGGCGAAAGCGTGTTGCTTTCATGTAAAAGCAGGGGCAGAGCAGGAAAGAGGGGATTGAACAAATCATGCTCTGCGGTTACTGCTTGTTATTCTTCGGTTTCTAAAGGAATATCAAAGTCCAAAATCATTTTGATAAGTGCTTCTCTGATACGTCCTTTTAATTCCATGTCTACGACTATGCAGACATTACCATATTTGTCGTAGAACGGACGCAAACAACATTTTGATATGTACGGGTCATACAACGCCAGTATCTTTTCAATCGCATTTACGTTGCCGTCCACAGCCGACGAAATAAGGTAAAATGACGGGCGTGTGTTATTCATCATTCATGTTCTCCTTTAATTTTTTCTTGATTTCTTCAAGTGAGTTCTTCCTACTGCGGAACGACGTTGAACGGTTAATCTTTAATCTGTCGCCGATTTCTGTATCGCTCATGCCTAAGAAGAAATACATCAACAAGATTTCTCTGTCTTTTTCAGACAGATACTTAATCGCTTCTGCTAAATCATCATCAAGGACACGAACCTCAATACCACATACATCAAAGGCGGTATAATCGCTTTCGTATTCGTCCCAGACTGCCAGCTTTTCTACGACGATTTCTGGAAGTTCACAATAGGAAATTTCCTTATTTCTTCGTCGCTTTAATTCTTTGCGATAATTACGGACAATGCCTTTCACTACACGTTTGAGCTTGCAGTCAAATTGACATTGTATTGTCTTTTGGAAGTCCGACGGTTTCATATCATCACACCCCCTTTCCGTTATGACGTGAAAAGTGTTTATCCCTCTTTCCGCACCATATCTGTACAGCAAGGTGTGATTTGTTGCATGATTTTGAAAAAAAATGAAAAAATTTTTTCGGGTACAAAAAAAGCCCGCACAAAACATATAGTCTGTACGAGCTATTAAAGCTGTGAGATATTCAGTTGTTAATAAAATGCTGTTAGGTAGTGTATGACCGTATAAGATTATGCTTAAAACTTTCCATGACACAAGCCCCCTTACAGCACTTGATTTCTATTAAACTTTTGTCTTTTTTGTAATCTTGTAAATATATTCTTCTGGAGTAGGGCGTTTATTTCCAAAATACTTTCTGAAATTCTCCTGCACTTCTGGGTCGGTGCTGTTCATAGCTTCATCAATCGTCGCTTCAATATCAGCTCGAACATCAGCTAATGACACACCGCCAGCTTTTGCACCAGCTTTCAATGCTTTTTTAATATCTCGTTTTTTAAGTCCTATCATAGTATTACCTCGTCACAATTTACTGAATGTTTTAGAAATGTTTTTCAAAATGCTTATATAGAATAATCCCTAAAAAATGTTTGCAGTAGGAATAAACCAAATATAATGCCTATAATCCATGCTTCAATATGAAGTAACGCAAGTACAAAAGCAACAAACAAGTACACGAAAGTCATTAACTGATATACTAAAGAACCAGCTTTCATTCTTAAAAATATTTTTCTTTCATCAACATTATTGATGTGATTTTCTCTATTTATATTTTGTAATTTTTCTTTATTTTTTGGCATTTCATAATAACAAATTTTCAATAATTGAACACCAGAAGCAAAAGCTAAACCGAACCCCATTGCGTAAAAAAAGTGTAGCGTAATAATCAGTATCAATAACGAAATATCCAAAACATATAAAGATTATACCTATAATAATCTCAATGATAAATGATAATTTTTTCTTCATTGTTAATTCCACCTTTCAAAAGACTACATTTTCTGTATTAAAAAAATCGTTTTATGGTTGTTCAAATTATCCTGAATGTAAGTTTACTTTAGCTGAACATTTTAGAAAGAAAAAACTAACCAAAACGAATGTAAAAGAATTACTGGAGGGAAAAGAAACCCTGGTAAAAGGAATCAAAAACAAAGAGAAAAAGCCCTACAATGCCGTTGTAAAAATTGGGGAAAAGGGATATATTGATTTTATCTCTTTTTCAAAATAAACATAAAAGCCCTTTAAAGAGGGCTTTTATATATTAATCACAAATCACTTATCACAAATCACAAGTGATTAATCACAAATCACTTGTGATTTGTGATTCTTAATGATACAATATTACTATACAAAAAAAGAATGGGGCGTAGTTATGGAGAAGGAAAAACTAAAAATACTTGAAGAATTAAGACGTATTTTTATCTAAATAACGAGCTGTTATAACCCATGTAATTTGTCCGATAGCAATAACTCCTGCTATCGAAAAAAACACAACTTTACTCATATATCCCATAAAGACAAGAGCAAATAATACAAGAACCAATAATGTAAGTGTTACTTTATAAGCATTCGCAAGAGAAGCATTAGTAATTGCGATATTTCTTTCATCATTTTCTAATATTTGCATTTCTTTTGTTGGCTTACTGAATATATCACAACCCATAAAAATCAATATTATTCCAATAAGCGTTGTACCATAGACAACCAAATCTGGACGAGGTACGGGCAATAGTTGGTGTACGCCTAAACCATAAGTTAGTAAACCACCTAAAAAGATTATTACACCGATAAATAATTCAACTTTTTGTATCTTATGTTTCATTTGCTTTCCTCCTCATAAATAAATATTTCTTCAATACTCATTTGAAAGTACCTTGCAATTTTAAAAGCTAAGATAATAGAGGGATTGTAGCGTCCATTTTCTAAAGAGCCTATTGTTTGACGAGATACTTCAAGAGCAGTCGCTAAATCTTCTTGTTTAATACCTCTTTGTTTTCGTAATTCTTCTAAACGATTTTTCACAACATACCCCTTTCTTGAACAAATGGAAAGTTTGCTTTCCTTTTCTAATCTTATGATACTCCTGCAAGTAAAGAATGTCAAGCAAACTTTCCATATTTTATTATCCTACAATCTTCCAGTTGCTATCCTTATGTAGCACAAGTTCATACTGCGATATTTGTGTAGCCTTTGTCTGATTATCAAGGAATTTCACAGCAACTTTGACTTTCACATTGTCCCCGTCCTTTGTAAAGATAGGGTTTACCAGTTCAGCATAAATGTAGTCCCTGCCGATAGGCTCAAGCACATTTCCCGATACATAGTAGGCAAGCTCTTTTTCTGTGGCTGTCGGGTACAGCTTAAAGAATGTTTCAAGAAATGCAGTAGCGTCATTGACGGTATCAGCGTCTACACTTGCATTTGCTTCTGGTGTCTTAGGCTCATAATCTGATTTCTCGATTGCTGGTGCAAGGGTAGGGTTCTGAACGATTACCATATCCCCGTCAGCGTCTACATGGACTTTTACGGTATAGGTTGCTTTCACATTGCTTGTCTGTTCTCCCTCTTTTATCTGCTGATCCACTTCGTAGGTAGCAGAAAAAGTGTCCGTTCCCGACTGTTCAATACTCCATACAATCACATCTGTAACTGTGGAGCTGGTCGGTATATCGGTTCTAATGGTATCCACATTCAAGTCCTGCAATTCCTTTGTCAGATAACCGCTGATTGCCTGCGTCCTTGCTTCAATCGCTTCTTTGCTGTTACTCCATGTGTAGTAGGGCTTTGCAAAGTTCTTCACAAAATTTTCTATCCCGTTGGTGTCCTGCAAGCGAAGCTCTATGATTTCTTTTTCATGGGTCGTGTGCTGGTCGATAGCCGTAAAATTCTTATACGCCCCAAAGCTCACGCTTGCGATAAGCACCACCCACAATGCAATCACGGATTTTTTATGTGTGCCTACCTTGAAAGTACGCACCTTTTTTTCTTTGGGTTCTTTGATAGTTTCTGTCTGTTTCTTATTCTTTCTAAACATGATGAAATCCTCACTTTCTATTGTTTTACTCGTCCTGCACCGATTAAGTGCTGTTGCCAGTAACTACTACTTAGGTCTGCATATCCTATCGGGTCGCCTGCGTGGTACATCTGTGTCGGCGAAACAAGAATACCGACGTGTGTTACATAACTTCCAGCGTTATAGGTAGAATGGAAAAATACCAAGTCCCCAGCCTTTGCCTGCGAAAGTGGAAGATGTTGGGTTGCGTCATACTGTGCTTGTACGGTTCTCGGTAAGGAGATACCAGCTTTTCCATAGCACCATTGCGTCAGTCCCGAACAGTCAAAAGAAGTGTTGGGATTGCTACCGCCATACACATATTTCCAGCCTTGATATTTTAACGCTTCATTCATGACCTTTTGTGCCAGCTCTCCCGATACCTGCGGAACAGTTAAATACTGATTGACTAATTCGACGTAAAATTGATTGCCATACTGATACCGCCAACCCCCGTTCTTCGCAACGGCTATCGGGTTGGTGTAGGTTACTTTCTTTCCACCCGATTTCTCACGGGCGAAGCTCTCTGCAAGGTTAAAGGTGTGTTTCTTTCCTTTTCCTGCCACATATCCCACATAACCACCGCCATAGTTATAGGACTGTATCGCTACATTCAAATCGTCGATACCTTGATTTTTACAGGAAGAAAGCAGGGACGCAAAATACTTACACCCCTGCTTGATTGAGCTTTCCGTATCTAAAGAGTTGGGCGGTAAACCAAGACTTTCTGAACTCTGCATAACATCTTCTGCCGTACCGCCACTTTCTACTTGAATGATAGCCAGTAGCACGTTGACATACTCGGAGATACCGTTTTCTCTGGCGTATTTTTCCACCATAGGCTGATGTTTCAAGACTTCTGCGGATAAATTCATACCCGTAATGCCAGAAGAAAAGTTGCTGTTCTCGTCGTCGCTGTCCGCACTAATGAGGACACCAAAGAAAAGGACTATGGAAAAGAGGATAGGAAACAGACTGCCAATAAGAGCGATATGTTTCAGTTTCATTTTTTCTTCTGTCCTTTCTTCGTTACAAGGTTACGGTTCTTTTCGGTATGTTCCGTTGTACGCTTTGATTGTTCAAAGGTCTGTTTCTTTGTAGTACGCTCTGCTTTGTAATTCTGGCGTGTTTCCTGCGATACCACTTTTTCTACATTCTGCCTATGTACTGGCTGTGCAGGCTGGGTCGCTTTCTTATCAGAAGCACCAGAAGATAACGGACGCTCTTTCACAACATTTGTCTTGACTGGTTCACTTGCTTTTGAAGTGGTCGCTGTGGCAGGACGTTTCACTTCCTGCATTTTTTCCGCACTCGGCTTTGGAATGGTTGAAGCTGTGGCTGGTCGCTCATGGGGACGGGTAGCTCCCGTTGTCGCTGATCCGTCCGTCTTTCTTTGTCTTGCTTCTTGTGCCTTTTGAAGCTCCATACGTTTGTCAGCGATATTCTGTCTATGCTGTTCCTGCTTTTCCAAGCGTCCCGTCTGTCTGGACTGCTGTTCCTGCACCATGCCACGCTTGAAGTCTGATACGCTGGACTTTGCCTTTTCCTTTGCGGAATACACCGCATAAGCGGTCTGTGTCGGCATATCCTTGATATTCTCTTTGACAGCGTTAGCCTTGTCTTTCACTTTATTTTTCGTATCTAAGACAGCACCCACCTTTGAGCCTGCACGCTGTCCCATGCTGGAAGTGGTATTGCCCCGATTTTCTTTAGAAGCCGTATTTTTTCTTTCGGCTCTCTTGCCAGCAACGGCACTTCCAGCTACCGCACCAGCCACACCACCCGAAATACCGCTAGCACTTACCGCCCTTGCAATACGGTGTTCCATACGCCTAGCCCTATGTCGCATAAACAGATACGGTCTGCGGAAAATTCTTCGTCCCATGTTTTGACTGTCGCCAGCATTAAGTGAGAACATACTCATTAAGTCGCCCAGTTTCATATAGATACCAGCAAAACACACTATCTGCAAGAACGCCACCATAAAGAACGGGTAGTCTGTGGAGATGTTATAAAACATACTGGAAATGCTGAACGCCACCGTTACAATGAGCGTTATTCCTGCCCGTGTCATTATGGTATTAAATACCCTCACGATTGCCTGCTTTGCCATGCTTTCATAGCTCGGTATCATGGAAAGTAGAAAGCTGATAGGTAAAAACATTGCAAAGATAATAAAGAGTATCTGGCTGAACAACATCATACCCGTAAGCAAGAATACAAATATCGTGATACCTAAGTTAAAGAATAGCAGGAAGAACACCATACCTAAACGGTTTACGACCTGCGGTATCGTCAGATTGTTGTTGTCATTGTCCTCGATTTCTGTTTTCACGACTTCCTCTCTGGTCTTGCCGTCCTCGTCCTCTGGACTTACTGATACCAGAGCTTCTACACGGTCTGTCCCGATTTCCTCTGCGTTGCTGTTACCAAATTGAAGCAAGAGCCACGGCTGTTCCACTTGAATGGAAAACAAGCTGTCCCGTATCAAGTCCACGCTGTCCTTGCCCTCGCTGTCAGAGTTGGGGAGCATGATTTTTGTTCCCAAGTCCAAAGAAGCGGTACTGATGTCTGATGAAAATTCATTTATCTTCTTGATGTAATCGGGAGCGTAGGCAATAAAGGAAGCGGACAACACGAACACCACCACAAAGTTAATAACAGCGTGAAGTGCCTTGCTGGTTTCGCGTTTGATAAGTCCCGTATAGGCAACATAAAGTCCCACTATTAAGATAATGAGAAGCAGGAAACCGACATAGAAGCCCGTAGAAGAAAAGCCGTTCTCGGTAACGCCTGCAAGGGTCTGTATGCTTTGTCCGATACTGTCTGCCATATCGTTAATAAAATCAAGTTTGTATGCTTCCTGCACCACATAGCCCGTAGCATTGCTTAAATAAAGGCTTATCGTCCAGACAAAATTGGTAATGCAGTAAAGTCCGTACTGCACCGATTTTCCGATACCGTCCAGCCAGTTCCATGGCAACCACGACCAGCTATTATCCACATAAAAATCAAGCTGGTAATTCGACAGCGGATATTTTGAGTAAAGATTTTCTGCGTTTATGGTATCGTCCACAAGCCCCGTCGCATGAGCCACCGTCCCCAGAAGTGAGAGCAGGATAAGGGAGAGTGCCACGACAAACAGAGCCATTTTGAGAAAGTGAAGTATCTTCCTTTTTGTGAACGCACCTTTTATCCTTTCTTTCATCACTCCACCTCATTTCTCTGTACGGGCGGTCTGGTATCAAAGGCGTGTAGCAGTTCTTCAAAGACTGGGTGTATCTGCACCACACCGACACGCCCGTATAAGTCCTGCAATAAGCATTGTCCGTTCTCCAAATCACGCAAGCGTTTCTGGTTGTTCTCGTCGTCCTTGTCGATACCGAAAAATTCTAAGGTCTGCTTTATCTCGTTGATGTCAGTAGAACGAAAGGCAAACTTCAAGCCGATATTGTTTTTCAGACTTTCCTTTGACACGTCGCCAGAAGATTGTGTAACAAAATAGACGCCTGCCTGCATAGCTCGTCCAGCACGCACCAGCTTATTTGATAAAGTTTCGCCTTGTGCCACATTTAAGAACGCCCACGCTTCGTCAAGGTCTACAATCTTAAAAATGCTTCTGTCTGAATGGATAAAATCAAGGGCAAAGGTACTAATCACAATCAGCATAGACACCGACAATAATTCAATGGTCGTGTATTCCTCAAATGTTGTATCCTTATCTGGTAATACTAAGTCCGCTACTTGAATGATATTGAGTTGGTTATCCAGACTGATTGCATTTTCCACCGTACCGTCTGAAAACAGCAGGTGTGCAAAGTCGTAGTCCGTGAAGCTGTCGATATGTTCTGCGATATTTCTTGATATGGGTGTATCTTCACGGCGTAGCTCGTCTATCACATGGAGCAAGCCCCGACTGTCGCTCTGGGTAACGGAGCGTACCGCCTTACGAAGTACAGGGAATTTTTCGCCGTCCCTAGAGGAAATACCCGTAAGGAATGTTAAGATGTCGATTGCCAGACTTTCAGCGTCTTTTACATTCTTCATAATCACGAACGGGTCAAGAAGTCCTGCATTGTCCTTGTCGCTGGTAAGGTTTACGATATTGATTTCATGGGCGATTTCTGGGAGCGTTTCTTTCCAGTTGCCCCTCTCAGCTTTGGGGTCTAAAATGACTGCTTGACCGCCAAACAGCACCGCATAATATACCAGAAGATTGTTGCAGAATGACTTTCCACCGCCAAGCGAACCGACAAAAGCAGAAGCAAGAGCGTTTGTTACTGTACCTTTTACACCCTGCGAAGCTAACGACGGTTGCAGGTACACATTTCTTCCCGTATCAACGGAATAGCCCATATAGATACCCGTAGTTTCCCCTAACTGCTGGGTCGCACCAAAACCAAGACCTGCCAAGAAATCTGATTTTACATACTGCACGTAGTCATTGATATATCGCTTGCTGGCAGGAAGAAATTCAGAATGAAGCCCCAGCATATCCCCAGCAGGACGCACCAGCTTTACATTGAGGTCGTCGTAAAAATCTTTGACTTCATCACAACGGCGTTTTAATTCGTCCAAATCATCAGCCGATACACGCACTACATAAGAGAGCTTATACATACTTTCTTTTGTCTGGTCTAAGTCCGTTTCCAGCTCATCCACGCTGTCTAATGCGTCCACCACATTTGAGCTTGTTTCACTTCCTGCTTGATAAGCGTGATTGTCAAGGTCTTTCAATTCCTTTTTCTTGTTGCGGACGGTTGTTAATGCTTTACGGTTCTCCACGATTTCTACATTCATAGAAGTATCAACGGGGAATGTGAATTGCTGTTGCTGGAAATAGAAGATTTCAGACGACGGAAAATCAAGCTCGCCAACAATCGCATTGACGGTAAAGTAGGACACATAGCTTTCCCTGTCCTCATGTTCCAATCGCAAATACCGCTGGCTTTCCTCAATCACACACCTTGTCGGACGGATAAGGTCGTAGTATTTTATCAGCGTTTCTTTCTGTAATTTCTTCTTTGGTAGCTGGTACTCATAATCTTCATAGGCGATACCGTCCCTGCCGTAAAGATGTTCCATGAGATACCCAAAATCATGGATTTCCAAGCGACGCACCTTAAAGCGACGGGAGATTTTATTTTCCAGCAACTTTTCCATTTTCATATAACGGTTGATTTCATCATTCGGCATGGAAACAAAGTCATTCATCAGCGTGTGGTTCACTTCATGGAGAAATTCCTTGAATGTCAGCCACGCCGATTTTTTGATGTTCTTCAGATTGAGCTGTTCTTCCGTAACCATGAGCTTAAAGCCAAGAAAAAAGCGGTAGTCCACTTGATTGTCCCCAATCATTGATACTAACGCTTCGGTCTGTTCGTCTATCTTCTGGCAGGCAACTTCCTTTAATTTCCCCGTAACCAGCTTCTTTGACTGCTCCTGCATACTTCGTATTGAGCTTTCCGTTGCAATCTGCAACGCATGAATTTTTCCCTCACGGGACTGTGCGATAAGCTGTCGGAAACTGTCATGCACGATAAATTTCTGCTCTGCGGATAGGAAAGAATAGTTGTATGGTATCAGCTCATAATAAGCAAACACCTCATTGTCCTTATTCCAGACAAGGTTATTGTCAATATATTTTATCGGGAACATAGTTCACACTCCTTACTGCCGTGATTGTTTCATTGAGTATCTGCTTATGCAGTTTTACGGCTTTTCCTGCATAAGTGATTTTCGGTCGCAGGGCATAGGTTATCTGTGATTTCAAAAAGCTGTACGGCTTCTTTCCGTCAAAGGTTTTCTGCGACATAAACCATGTGAGAGCAACGGGAATACCAAAGTATTTGAGAAATGCTCCCTCAATCATGGAAAGTGGGGGAATATCCCCAAACAGAATAATGAGAAATTCCGTAATCACAAACCATGTAATCTGTGTAAAGGTAACGGGAAAGGGTAAGTTAAAGTCATTGATTGCATACAAGACTTTTTCCACGTTCCAGATACCCGTATAAGATTTAATCTTTTTCAAGTTCTTTCAGCTCCTTTCGTAAGTTTCTAAATAGAAAAGGACAGCCATTTTCAGACTGTCCCTTAAAGAGAAATACGCTGTCAGTAACAACAATGCTTGTCGCTGATCTTCCAGCGTTAATATGGTATCTCGCACATACCTCGGCTTGTTTCAATAAAGCAACCGCCCATATCCAAATCTCGCCCGTAGGCTTCATAGTCAATGTAATTCTGTAAGCTGGGTGGAATGTCCCCAAGTGCCTGCAATTCGTCTATGTAGTAATAGGCAACGTCTGTCATAGTTTCACAGTCGGGATAATAATAAATATCGTCCTTGTGTTCCACGACTTCTTCCAGCGTCCCGTAGTGGCTGATAAATTCGTCCAGACACTCTACAATATAGTCGGGAAGTTCCTCTATCATTTCATACATCTCATTGAGTTCTTCAATGGAAACATACTCGCCAATCGCAATGGGGAAGTTGTCGGTATCATGGATAGCGTATTCCTCATACTGTTCATTCAAGCCGATTTTTTCTTTCACATCTTCCTCGTCAATGGGGAACGTGAACCAAGCACCGACTAAATAGCCCTCATTGTATTTGCCAAGATTAGCAATGTAAACCGCCATATCATCAATCATAAGCACCACCTCATTTCCTACTCTGGCAGTTCAAAGATACCGTGTTCTGTTACTAAAAATTTCCCGTGTTCCTGCAAGTGAGAAGCGTAGGCTTCAAAGTCAAAGTAATATTCTTGACAGTCCTCGGATAAATGCTTAAATGTCGGGTCGTTCATCAGCTTTTGCCTTGCAACATCTATCATGCTTTTGCAGTCGGGATAAACCGTAATCACGTTCCTGCAAATATAAAGTGCTTCTAAATTTTCATACACGGTAAGAAGTGATACATATTCTTCCTGCATATCGCTTGAAAGCTGGCGGTACATAAAATCTAATTCGTTGAGCTGGTACACGCTTGTATGTTCGTGGACTTCATCAGCAAAGGGCAGTACCTTTTCGATAATGCGGTAATCCCCACTTTCTGCACCGACACCTAACTTTTCTTCAAACTCTGCAACATCTATCGGCAGGTCAAACCAGTATGATGTTGTTTCTTCGCCAGTTGTTCCTTTCGTTTCCACCAGCACCCTTGTTTCCTGCATTGTTCCTCACGTCCTTTCTGTTGTTTCATCACATCTTGTAAGGTCTGGTACGACATACCAAACACATATTTAGAAAAATCTTCTAACTGTCTTTCTTCATAATCGGCAGGGTTCAGTCGTTTCATTTCCTGCCACACCTTACGCTTGTAAGAGGGCAGGTCGGAAATATAATCACAGCCGACTTTCGTCTGCATATCCTTAAAAATATCGCTCATTTCATCACTCCAATCTAAAATTTAGGTAAGAAAAAAGCAGTCAATCCTAAGACTAACTGCTTTGTGTGTATGGATATGAAATTGTCAAACTGGGATTTATCAATATAAACTACCATGGAAAAATATAATAAAATACCAAAGTACTTAATACAATTCCGACAATATACATTTTTCTATAGTTTACTTTTTTGAAAAATATTATGGTAAACACAACAGCTCCTATAATATCCATTAACAACTGAAATAGGAATGTTTGATGTTCCAAAAATAATAAAAACTGCTATTGTTTCAGCAAATAATGCTCCTACTGGTAAAGAATATAATACTGAACTAAAAATATGTTCCCTATTCCAATAGTACAGAATAAATGCTGCTATTGCACAAGCGATTGACCAAACAGTAAACAATATGAATAGCCCAAAGCGGAATCCGCCGGAAAACATAGGTATAAACATTCCTAATATTGCTTGTAAAGCATAAAAACTTAATGTCATTCCAAACATATACAAGAACGAACTAATTCCTGCACAAATATTTGAGGTGCTTAACATAACGATGATAGTATTGGTAATAATCCAAAAACCAAACAATGTTTGAGGTGATGAAAAACTCCATAGTGTATCTGCGGGAAAATAATCTAACAGTCTACATATACACCCTACTAATATACCAATTACAAATATCGCTGTATAAGACTTATATGTATTTCTTAGTTTTATATTTGACACAATAGTTTTCCTCCTAAGTTCAAATTCATATTTGTCGTTTTCTTCATATCCATATTATATCACTCACATATTAGCACTACAATAAAATTTTATGCACCGATAATCTTGTTGAACAGCTCTAACAGTACATCTTTCACACCGCCGGCATTGAATACCAAGCCGACAGCAATCAAGGCAACTACCAAGAAGCCAATGAGCTTTGAAAACTCACGCTTGAACCCTAAGTAGATACCGATAACCACAATCGCCATAAGCACTAAGCTCTGTGCGTTTGATAAAAACCATTGATATAAATTTTGTCCGAAATTCATTTAATTGTCCTCGCTTTCTTTTAATTGTTCCATTTCATAGTCAGCTTCTTTGCCGACATTCAAAATACACATCAAGACTACGCCGATACCCATTCCCATAGATACCAGCAGGAAGTCTTTTAATAATACCCACATTTTTTATCACTCCTAACTTTCTACTAAATCTTTTGCAGGGGTCGTCTGCTGTTTGATTATCATTTCATGCTTTTCTGTGAGCTTTGCCTGCTGTTCGATTGTTTCCATGTAGTCTGTACCGTTTCCCTTATCAATCTTTTTCAGCATTTTTAAGGTCGGTGCTACCTGCCGTTGTACCCACCGCAATGTGCGGTCTAAGGTGTAAGGCTCTGGTTTTGTCGTCAGCTTCAAGCTCTGTCTGTTATCGCCGATAAACCAAGCCCAGCGGTCATTGAGCTTCCAGTCATTTTTTCGCTTGTCGGGTTCTTCATCAACAAACCGCACATACTGATTGATGATAGAAAAAGCGGTCTGTTCTGCGTCATAATAGGTCAGTAAATCTCGTACCGCATAATAGGCTCGTTCATTGCGAAGCCGTATTTCAAAACGGTTGATAATGTCGGCTTCTTCCAGAGGTGTCCCTAACTTGACGTACTGCTCATAGTCCTTTTCATAGATACAGAAATACACATCTGATTTCAGCGACCCAAGATAAAGGGTACGCCCCATATATTCTCTGTCGTCCTCTCTGTGCTTGATAAGCTCGCCCGACTGGTAAAACTTATAGCTTCTGGACTTTCCGATATATTCCCGTTTCCTGCATTTTTCCGCAAGCTCTGGAATATCCAAAATGCCCGTATGGTCGTTGATAGCAAGGTCGATACGCTTCATCACGCCACCGTCTATAAGTGCGTCCATAAGAAAGTCATACCAGCTTCTTTGCTGTGCCAGCAGGTAACTTTCAAACTGCCTGCAACCACGCCCCTTTAACTCTAAAAGGACACCTTTTTCTTCGTCAGCCGACGTATAGATAAAGATGTCCCCTAAAGAGTAATGCTCCGTATAACTGTAACGCCCGTAATTTTCATGGAGCATATAGTTGATATTCAGTTTTAATATATCTTTGATGATGTGCTGTATATCCAGCGTGGGAAAACGAATTTTCACATAATCAAACAGCATGGTAAGCGGTGCTTCTGGATTGAACTTTGCCAGTTCTTTATGCAGAGTATTCAGAAGTTCCTTTGACGGCTTCATTTTTCCGCTTTCTATCTTGTTGAGATATTCTCTTGTGATACCAGACGCCACCGCCAGCCTGCCTTGTGAGATACCGTAAGCAATCCGTTTTTCCCGTAATTCTTTTATCCATTGTTCTTCATTCAGAACCATACCCCCAATCTGTCAAGTGTGAAGTTTTTTAAGGCGACTTCACAGCCGATTTTTGCTAGGAAACCATGCGATAAGCCTTATGTTTCCTGTGTTTTTCGTCTATTGTCTATTTGCAAACGTACCCCTCTGTTAGATACCGAGGGGTTTTACCTGCTGGCGTGGCTTACGCCACACCAGCAACGGCTAGTCCGTGCCGTCGCCTTTCGCTTCGCACGTCGCCGTCCCGTCCTTCCTTGCTTGTGCAAGAGAGCAGATAGTCTGTAAAAAATCATGTCCTTTCGGGACTAAAGGCGTGTAAAATTCACTGATAACACTTGTTCCCACATCACAATAGCCACGCCCCTTGATACGCTTCTGGAAAAATTGCTTTTTCACATCTGAACCGAACAGCATACCGTAACCTAATTCGCTGATACGCCCAAGTCCCACACGGAAATTGAAGTTATCTCTGATACCGTCCGAGAAATACTTTGCGTCTGGACGCTGGCAGGCAACGATAAGGAAATAACCTGCTTGTCGTCCTAACATAACGATTTTCTTTAACTGGCTAAGTAAGCCCACGCTTTCTTTCGTCCCCAGCATTTCAAAAAATGCCACATATTCATCAAAGATAAGAAAGCAGGGAGGCAGTCCAAGATAGGCGTAGTTTTCGCCCGTCTTATAGTTCGGGTGTCGTTTCATTTCCTCGCTTCGTCGTACCATGCCCTCATAAAAGGCATTGACGCAATCTATCATTTCTTCTTTAGTATGGTAGACGTTTGGCATGACTGTTCCCAAGTCCGCAAGGTCGCTGTTCTTTGGGTCTAAAATGTAAAGGACAGCGTTTGTATGCAGTAAGGCTTCAATGAGCGTCAGCAGAAAATAGGTTTTACCGCCACCAGTCCCACCAGCAATCAGAGCGTGAGGGAGTGCGTCATATTCCCAGACAAGATTTTTCATCAGTCTAAGACAGCCATTTTCTGCCCGTACTTCATCAATGGTAATGCGGTTCGCTATCATATCATAAAGCAGGGTATATTCAATATAGCCGTCATGCAGGGTCTTGTCAGTCAGCTCGCAATACAAGCCACTTTCCAGCTTATCCTCTAACCGTAAAAGCTGGTCTTGATATTTTCCCAGCGTGATTTCACAGCGGATATGAAGCAAGCCTTTTTCCATTTGATAATAAATCTTTGGAAACCAGACGATTTTTTCCCTTGATCTGCTTTGCAGGTCAGTAAAAAAACCGCTGTCTTGTACGGTATCGGCTTCATACCACTTGTTTTCCAGTACCATTCTTGCCAGCTTTTGACGGTGCAGGAGCTTCTTGAAACTGTCGTAACAGAAGCGGTAATACCCAAAAGCGACCAATGCACAAACACCAGTCGCTATCAGTATAGTTATGAAGTTGTAAGGGCAAAGCGTCAAGCCGTTCTCTAACAAGCTGAAATGCTCCCAATCGGTACGCATGAGCTGTTTACTATTCAGTAGCAGGAGAACCGCCACGAATACAAACAGAAGCGTTCCTATGGAAAAGTGGTAAACAAGGTGCTTGTCGCTGGCTCTGATACGGTGTCCTTTATTCCAAATCTTACGCATAAAACAATCTCTCCTTTCTGTGTACGAAAAAAGCAGTCAATCCTAAGACTAACTGCTTTAAACTGTCTTTATTCAAAAATAAATATATCTTCTATCGGAGCTTTTACAGCTCTTGAAATATCTATTGCCAATTTAAGTGACGGATTATATTGTGCTTTTTCTAATCTCATAATAGTTTCACGACGAACACCTACAATGTCAGCGAGTTGTTCTTGTGTTAATTCTTGTGCTACACGATATTTTTTTAAATTACATACAAACTTTGCTTCCATAATTTATTCCCTTTTTTCATAACGATATAATAAATAGTTGCTAAGAAAAAGAACAAGAGCATAGATAAGTGAAACAGAAATCAGCATAAACATTGCACACCACTCAACATTACGGGAAAACATACCTATTGCCATAAGCCAGATAACTACAAATAATAGTTTAAAACCTATCTTGTAAGCTTCTAATTGTGCCTTACGTTTATTTTCTTGAAAAAGCTCATCTTCTAAGATATGAGAAAGTTTACCTTCAAAGAAAAAACTGAAAAAACCAAAAAATATGAAAAAAGCAAAAGGAAATATTTCTCCAAATTTATAGTATGTCCAAAATCCGCCAAACCCCAGAAAACCAAACATTCCACAAAATCCCCAGTAAGGAGAAATTGTTCTTGAATATCGTTTTTCCCTGCTGTTTTTTGAAAAGACATTTTTAAAGCAGATAATTACTATATAGATAGCATATAGTGCTATTAAAGCTCCAATTACTAACATAGGAATATCCTTGTAAGAAAATACATATTCCGACATATCCATATTTTTGACCCAGCGTCCATTATTGTATAATAGGGAGTAGATTGTACCAACAATAAGCAATAAAGCACACCCTACCCCCATAAAAATAATTTTTTTAATTTGTTTCTTTGACATATTTATCTCTCCTTTCAAATGAGATGTTTTTGTATCTTTATGAGATAAATATATCACTCCGCATTGTTTGTGTCAATCAAAATTGGTCAATCAAAATTAAGACAAATACATCACTTTTATTTCTTCGGCTGTCCCTGCGTTGTAGGGTTCTGTGGACTGCCTGCGTTCTGGTTGCCTTTATTCTTCAATACAATATCCTCTGCCTTTACATACCAGTCCACATCTGCACCCGTATAAGTCTTTCTTGATACCGTATCGGCTACGGGATTGACAAGCTCCACAACTGCATTGTACGGAAATTCCCTTAACGGTACTTCTGGCGGTACGGACACGGGGATAATTCCACCATGCAGACTGCACTTCAAATCATAGATACGCTTTTTAAGCTGGGTACTCGGTGTCCCGTCCTCATTTTGTAAGAACACATCACGCACCGCTGTAAATTTTAATTCTCCAAATGTTTTCTCTTTGTCAATAACAAACCCGTTTGATAATCTCATAAATTCTTCACTCCTTTACTTTTCTTCAACTGCTACAATATCATCAGCAACTAACACATAATCGGTATGTCCCATATCCCCGATTGCGTAACCTCTGCCGTATAACTTCGGATTGACAAGTTTTACTTTCTGTTCATACTTGAACTTCTTTTCGCCAGCCTGCACGGGAATTTCCACCACAACATTTTCGCCTTTTTGTACGTCAGAATAAAGGTTATAGCTTCGTCTGGCTAAGACCCTGCGGTTATTTTTATCTCTTTCAAAGACTGGCTCACTTTCGCCTGCAAATTCAAGAGTTCCAAAAGACTGTGCCATATCTGGCACGACATATTTCATTTCCATATTGTTTTACCTCGTTTCTTTCTATTTTTGATAAATTGATTGTGATTTCTTATTCTGGCGGTTTGGGAAGTACCAGCAATCCCACCGATAGTAAAGGGTAAAATCAATGCTTACGCACCCTTGACTATCCGTGTTCTTGCAGGTAAGTAGCAGACAAGCCAGAATAAGCGGAAGTCTGCCGTTTGACAGCTTCGGCGGAGAGCGTGATTTTTCTTTCCTCATACCGTTACCGCCTTATGATTTCTTCATTTTACGGCGTTTGTAGAAGAAGATACCTGCCAGCCCAGCACCAGAAGTTAAAAGAAGTGCAAGCAGTCCGTAAAGGTTTGTGTTATCGCCCGTTTTGGGACTGTCGCTAGGTCGGTGTGGCTTCTCTGGTGTCGGCGGTGTTTCGGGTTTCTCTGGTTCTTCTGGGACTTCTGGTTTTTCCTTAAAGGTAATCGTCTGTCCCTCGTCCTCAATGTCTTTATGCTCGGTAACTTTCTTCGGCTCGTCTGGATTGCTTAAATCGTACAATTCTTCAAAAGTTACAAGCTGTTTGCCATCAAGAGAAGTAGCGTCAAAGGTAAAGGCAACTTCCACTTTCATAGTTTCGCTGTCAGCGGTAAATGTATAATCACTTTCCACACGTTTTCCGTCGATAAGAAGCTCTGCATTTTCTTCTTTCAACATCTGCCAGCCTACAAGTTTGTACTGTGTACCGACTTCTAAGCCCTCTAAGGTTACGGTATCAATGATTGTTACCTCTTTTCCAGCTTCAAGTTCTTTGTTGCCGTCCTTATCCGTAGCAGTCGTATGAATTTTGATGATACGTTCTGTAATAAGTACCGTCTGCCCGTCGTCCTCAATGTCTTTGTGTTCCGCAACTTTTACAGGTTCTTTTGGATTGCTCAAATCATACAATTCTTCAAAGGTAACAAGGTTCTTGCCACCTAAAGCAGACGCATTGAATGTATAAGAAATTTCCACTTTCATTTCTTCATCATCAGCGATAAAGGTATAATCGTTTTCTACACGTTTCCCGTCAATGACAAGCTCGGCGTTTTCTTCCTTTAACATCTGCCAGCCTTTGAGCTGATATTTTGTGCCTTTGGTAAGTCCGTCTAATTTGACAGTATCAACGATTGTAACCTCTTTTCCTGCAAGGATTGTCTTTTCGCCGTCCTTGCTGGTCGCTGTGGTATGGATAGAGATTTCTTTTTCGTATTCATCAGTCAAAGTCCCTAAATCAATCACAAGGTTATTTCTTGATACCACGATTTCAAAAGGTGGGATAAGTTTAAAACCTTTGTTGCTGTCGCATTTCATTTCTTCAATGATGTAAGTATCATAAGGCAATGCACCCTTGCTGTCGTCTGGTTCAGAAGTTCCAAACCACACACCGTCCTCGCTGGTCTTGCCTGCGTTGGTATTGTGCTTATGAGAAGCCCAGTCAGCAGAAGTGGAGAATTGCCCGTTATCATCAGTTACTACAACATGACTTTCTCCCGTCGTCTTGCTTGTGATCCGAAACGGAACATCAGCAAGACGCTTGTGTGTGCCTGCACCGATTTTTACGCCCTCAATATCCCCACGCTTAATCTGATTGTAGATAGAATGAGATTCGTCGGTTAAGTCCACGATTTTTCCATTTTCTGTGATTGTAAAATCAATCGGTTTTACACCGTCAGTTAAGTAACCGTCGGGAGCTTCACTTTCAACGATACGGAAGTTTCCATAAGGTAAAAGGTCAGAAGAAGTAGAAGCGACACCCTCAAGGTCTGTATGGATTGTTTTTACCACTTCATTTTTCTTGTATAGCTTGCCCTCAACCAAAACAGAATTATCATTTAAGGAAATGATGTCAAAGGCAGTATCTTTCAAAGTGGCACTTCCTTGTGGCTTCGTATCGCCCGTTTCTAAATCTCGTTTCTGAATTTTCACACCGCCACGGATAATCTTATCTGATACGGAAAACTGGTTACTTCCAGATAATACGGCAAGGTCGCCGTCCTCGGTAATCTGTGTTACATATAAGCCCTTAATCTGTTCGGACTTATCGCCAGCCTGCATATATGCACCATCAAGCAAGTAACCGTTTGGAGCTTTTGTTTCCTCAACGGTTAGTGTTCCTAAAGGAAGAACCGCTTTGCCGTCCTGCATATAGAAACTGTCGCCAGATACCTTGTAAGCGTCCCCTAATTTTGTGATGTAATGGGTTGTCCCGTCGCTGTCTGTTTCGGCGATTGTCTTTGTAACCCATGTACGAGTAGCTTCGGCAGGGAGATTGTCTTTGTTATAGAAGCCAGCATAATACTTCCATGTAAATTCCGCACCTGCTAGAGAAGCGTTCCCCTGCGGATTGTCTTTCTGTGTTTCCATATCAATCTTGAAAAGCTCAATCAAAGTGTCCGTTACTTTTGGTATATCTGATACTTTCAAGGTCGCTGTCTTTCCAGCTTCAACCTTTAAGGAATATACAGTTTTATCTACTTTATATCCTGCTGGTGCAGAAAGTTCCTTGATATAAACTGTGCCAGCCTTTACCTCTACAACATCTGTATTTCCGTTTTCATCAGTCGTAAGGGTGGCAAGCTGTTTCGTGCAGTCCTTATCAGAAAAGACACCATAGGTCGCACCAGCGACAGAGTAATTCCCGTTACCGTCTGTAATACTGGTATTACTGGAAGTCTTTTGCAGTTTCGCATTTCCGACATTTAATTTCGCCCAGAATTGCCCCAATTCCTGCCCCTCGCCAGAGTAGATATAACCGCCACATTCATAGCGTCCTTTGTTTTCTTTAACAAAGGCTTTTGCACCAGAGAAAACTTCGTCCTGCGTAGCTTTTGGAATTTCATCATAAGAAGCTCGCACGTTGTCGCATTGCCAGCCAAGATGTACGCTCAATCTCTGCCAGACCACACATTGTTCCAACAGATAGACTTGCTTGTAGTTCAATTCCTTGTGAGTTTCGCCATACTGTTTGACATACTCTAAGGATAACGCCACATCTGAAATCTGGTCGGCACTCATGCGTGAGCTTGCGTCAGCTCTGGTCTTGTAGCCATTCTTAAAATCTGTATTGATGTCGATACAATAGGCAGTTTCGCCCTCGACTTTCATATAACCCTCATTGAATGTCGAACCGATAGAACCGTCATTCATTACTTTTTCAATGATACCGACACGCTCTGCACTTTCCGTCCAGTATTGCTTACTTTCTGCATGGACGGGTGTAGTCGGTAAAGCAGTAACGACAGTTGCAAGAGCTAAGAAGCCCGTACACAATCGTTTCCATGTCTTTTTCATAAATCTAATGCTCCTTTCATTTTAGGTAATAAAATAGCCGTCCAATAAGAACGGCTGGAAATAGAAAAGGAACGTCATTTTAGGCGTTCCATAGTCTATGAAATATTCAATTTTTTGTTGTTTCAATACGGATGTGCTGTACCATATCTTTGCATATCTAAGAAAACTTGCGTATCAAGGCTCATTCTTTAGTAGTAAATAAGTAGTAAATTGATGTGTTTGTTTTCTTGAAAATGCTGATAGATACTGTGTTTTAGCGGATAATCAGTATTTTTATTGTGTTTTTTATCTGAAAAAATTTGATATATTGATTTTGTATTCTTATAACTATATTATAACAAAAAAGAAGTTTTATACAATTATTTTTTATAATTGCTTTTAAATATAGTAAAAATGATATATAATTATATCGTAGATAAATTAATTATACAAACAAATGTTCGGTAATTATGGTTAAAAAATATTTAGAGAAAACAAGAGATGAATTTTATGACAGCAAGTATGCGCTTATAGAAAAGCTTACTGCCGCTGAGAATCATTTTAAAGAAAATATCAAGATTATCCAGATGCTTGAAGGAAAATCCGATGAAAGCTTTGAGGCTTTTACTCCACGTGAAATCAATTCATATAATAAGAGTAAAGTTAAGGAACTTAAGGAAGAGCAGAAGCTGATTGAGCCTCAGATAAAGTCTTTACACAAACAGATATCTGATGTTGATTGCAAGATTGATGAAATCAACAGTGTTATCAGAGTGTATAATTCTGATGAGACAACTAATGAAGTAGAAATTTCAGAGGCCATATCTGATGTTATCAACGAAGAGGATAGTGATGCTTTTAAGAGGGTGATTTTACAGACTGTGGAGAGCGAGAGACAGCGTATCGCCCGTGATTTGCACGATTCTACTGTACAGAGTCTGACATCACTCACTCACAAGACAGAGCTTTGTCTTAAACTTATGGATGTTGACCCTATAAGGTGCCGGCTTGAGCTCACGTCTCAGGGAAAGATACTGAAGGATATTATCAATGAGCTTCGAAATATGATTTATAATCTAAGACCTATGTCATTTGATGATATTGGATTTAATATTACTGTTGAGCGTGCGCTTGATAAGCTTCGCAATTCAAATAATATAAGATGCAATTTCAAGACATCCGGTGATGAGTACATGGTAGACAGTCTTGTGTCACTAACCTTACTCAGGGTCATTCAGGAGGCTTGCAGTAATTCTATCAAGCATGGTCATGCCAGAAAAATTAATGTTTCATTAAAGTATGAACCAAAATCACTTACTTTGACGATAAAGGATGACGGAGATGGTTTTGACACATCTGCTATTCCTGAGTTTACAAGAGAAGATAATTCAGGTTTTGGATTATCTATGATGAAGGAAAGAATTTATCTTCTTTCCGGTAAAATATCTATTTCATCAAAACCCGGTGAGGGGTGTATAGTTAAGGTAATTATACCTGTAAATAAGGAGGACTAAATTATGGCTATTAACATTATGATTACAGATGATCATTCTATGATCAGAGAGGGACTTAAAAATCTGCTGGAGCTCGACGGTGATATCAAGGTTATTGCTGAGGCAGAGAATGGTGAGGATTGTCTTGATAAATTAAAGACATTCAGACCAGATGTATTACTTTTGGATATCAATATGCCAAAGATGAATGGTCTTGAGGTATTAAAAGCTTTAAAGGACAGAAAATCTAAGGTAAAGGTACTTGTTCTTACTGTTCACAATGAGACAGAATATCTTATGAAGGCTGTAGATATCGGAATCAATGGATATGTACTGAAGGATTCTGAGTCTGCTGAGCTTAAAAAGGCTATTTTCACTATTGCTGATGGTGAGACTTATATACAGCCAAGTCTTATTCCGGCTCTTAATTCTAAGATGATTCAGAAAAATGAGGATGAGCTTAAGATAGATGCTCTTACTAAGAGAGAGATGGAAGTGCTTAAAGAAAT
>ENA-OQKK01000138-OQKK01000138.1-human-gut-metagenome-genome-assembly--contig:-NODE-138-length-24574-cov-3.874095_pt1 | contig 24574 bp, 16 predicted proteins | sample MGYA00242648_ERZ504797 | MGnify/ENA primary metagenome ERZ504797 (study PRJEB26092, sample SAMD00036412) | human gut metagenome | host: Homo sapiens | study: EMG produced TPA metagenomics assembly of... | reverse complement strand
CAGACCTTCCTATCTTCCCGATGGACTGGCAGTATGAGGTTTCTGCCGGTACGAAAAAACAGTTTGGGATTCTGAAAAAGCTCATGGCCAGAGAAGATGTTGCGAGTCTTGTGTGTGCAACAGATGCCGGTCGTGAGGGCGAGCTGATCTTTCGGTTGGTGTACCACAAAGCCGGGTGCAGAAAGCCGTTTGAGCGGCTTTGGATTTCCTCGATGGAAGATGTAGCAATCAAGGAGGGCTTTGAAAATCTCAGGTCTGGAACGGAATATGATGCTTTGTATGAAGCAGCACTGTGTCGAGAACGAGCCGACTGGATTGTTGGTATTAACGCTACTCGACTTTTTTCGACCCTTTACGGGCAGACCCTGAATGTTGGTCGTGTTATGACCCCTACCCTTGCTATGGCTGTTATGCGAGAAGCTGCCATTTCCGCATTCAAGCCTGAACTGTTCTACACAGTTCAGATTGGATTGGATGGTTTTACGGCTGCAAGCGAACGCTTCAAAACCAAGGCAGCAGCCGAAGCTGTCAAACAAAGCTGTTCGGTGGCAATCGTTCAGAAAGCTGAATGTAAGGAGAAAACAGAAAAGCCGCCTGCGCTCTATGACCTGACCAGTTTACAGAGAGAAGCCAACCGTGTGCTTGGCTACACGGCACAGCAGACCTTGGACTACACGCAGAACCTCTATGAAAAGAAACTGGTCACTTATCCCCGTACCGACAGCAGGTTTCTGACGGAAGATATGGCACATAGCCTGACCGACCTCGTAAAGCTGGCTTTCCACACATTCCCCGTGGAGGATGTGGATAACATACCAGTTCATGCAGAGCAGGTTGTGAATAACAAAAAGGTCACAGATCACCATGCCATCATTCCGACCAGAGAATTGCAGAAATGCAATCTGAGCGAACTTCCCAAGGGTGAACTTGCAATTTTGCAACTGATCTCGAATCGGTTGTGCGTAGCTGTTGGCGATCCGCACCGATACGCAGAGACAGTTATTGAGCTGGACTGTGGCGGTACCGTGTTTTCCACCAAAGGCAAAACTGTTGTGCAGGATGGATGGAAAGCTCTGGTTCAGAAAAATGATTCGACAAAATCCGACGAAAACGTGCAGACACTCCCTTCTGTTTCCGTTGGTGACGAAATGACCGTCAGCGGCACGGAAATCAAGGAAGGGAAAACATCTCCCCCTAAACACTTTACCGAGGATACTCTGCTTTCTGCTATGGAAACTGCCGGTGCGGACGAAATGCCTGATGAGGTGGAGCGCAAAGGTTTGGGAACGCCTGCGACCCGTGCCGGTATCATTGAGAAGCTGGTTCGCATCGGTTTTCTGGAGCGTAAGGGTGATAAGAAAACCAAACACCTGATTCCGACCCACAAGGGTACGGCTCTGGTAACAGTCATGCCGGAACAGATTCAGTCCCCATCCATGACGGCGGATTGGGAAGAAAAATTGTTGCTCATTGAGAAAGGCGAATATGCCAGCGAGGACTTTATGGACGAGATCAAAGATGTGATTGCCGGTCTGATTCAGAACTATGAAGTAATCCGTGATTCCGAGGTTATGATGTCGAAAGAAGCCAATTCTATCGGCAAATGCCCGCTCTGCGGCAGTGCTGTAGAGGACAAAGCCAAGGCATTTTTCTGTTCCAACAGAGCTTGCAAATTTGCCCTCTGGAAAAACAATCGCTACTTTGCGAGCATCGGCAAGAGCATGACTTCTGCCACGGCGCAGAAATTGCTTGGTTCCGGCAAGGTAAAGCTCAAGAATTGCAAGTCCGAAAGAACGGGCAACACCTTTGATGCCACCGTCTTTATGGAGGTATCAGATGATGGCAAAACGAAGTTCAGTATGGAATTTGAAAATGGAGGAAAGCGCAAATGACAAATGAGTACAACCCGGATGGTAAGGAAATCCGATTTATCGACAGCCATTATAAGGATTTGTTTCATATCCCCGATGGCAGCTGTGTGCAGATTCACTACCCGGATGAAATGGTTGTGAAGCCCTGCACCTTCATTGACGAGTATCATACGCAGATCGGATACAATGTGTTTCATATCTGCCAGTTTGCAGAAATTATGGAGCGCAACGGCGCAAGCTATATGCCGGAGCCTGAGATTATGGGCGATGAAGCCGCATGGAAGGTCGGAAAGGATAGAATCCTTGCGGTGCAGACCTGCGAAGATGGTTACGACTACACCCTGTTGGATGAAAACTACAACGAGATTGATGGCGGTCAGGTTGATAACCCTGAACTGTCCATGCTCGAAGTCCGCCGGGATATTCTGGAATCCTTCGGGCTGGAGCGCCGGGAACTGCGGGCAATGTTCTATGAGGATGTCATGGAGCAGGCTTTTGAAGTCGGCAGACAGGCGGTGGTGGTCAATGACCCTATCGCTGAGCTTGCTTTTAAGCTCGACCGTTTTGCAGAGAACTTCGACCCCTATGAATATATGGATCAGGTCGATGATGTGCAGGCGCATATCCAAGAAATCAAGGCAGATCTTGCCGCTGGTAATACGGCTCCGTATCGTGAGTTCCTGAATACAGCCATTGAAGAAGCCCGTGAGGAAACTGCGGTTGAGGTTGCCAAAGTGCTGAAAAGTCAGCTGGATAAGCTCGACTCTCCGAAGCGTGAGTCGGTCATGGAAAAACTGGCACAGGCCGCAGAAAAAGCTGCGCCTGCCAGTCCCTCTCCCAAACGCAAAGAGCCTGAACGATAAGGAGGACACGGATATGAAAAACGAAAAATGGGATGATGTTCACGGAAATACCACCCCGGATGACAGAATGGTTGCTTTTCTGGAAAGCCCCACGGATTCCTATGCGATTCTTCAGCTGCGGGAAGATGTAGACGATAATATCCCGCTCATGTTTGCAAATTACAGCTACCTTCAGAAGAAAGAAATGGAGCCTGAGATTGACCGTTACGAGGTGGTCTATCATGGCTCCATTTCTATGTCCGAGGATGTGAATCGGCAGCTGGAAGATTTGTATGTAAAGTTCAATATTGACCACCCGGATGATTTCCGTGGTCACAGTATGTCGGTCAGCGACATCGTAGCCTTAAAGGTAGTCGGTGAGGTATCCTTTCACTATGTAGATTCTGTTGGGTTTCAGAAGCTGGAAAACTTTATGAAGTCCGAAAACTACCTGAAAAACGCAGAGATGGCAATGGAAGATGATTATGGGATGATTGACGGTATCATCAATAACGGAAAAGCGTCCGGATTAGAGGAACGTCCTTCGGTGTTGGAGCAGTTAAAGGAAAAGCCCGTGCCGGATGTTTCCCATAAGCCGCCCAAGAGCCACCCGGAAAGGGAGATTGAATGATGGATTTCACACAGGATGAGCGGAACATGATGATGCTTTACAGCCCTGGCACAAGGTCAGGGCTGTGTGAAGCACTGACACTGATGAAGGAACAGCTTTCGGAGGACGAGTCAGAGCTTTTTGCTTTGGCAGACTCGGTTCTCCGTAAAGTTTCAGCCATGGACGATGCCGCCTTTGAGAAGCTGAACCTTTATCCGGATTGATAGGATTGGAGGGATACAATGAACGCAAAAGAGCGATTTTATTCCGGATTAGCAAAAGAAACGATTGGGAAAATCACCTCGAACACAGATAACTGGACTTCGTTTTTGAGAACGATGTCCCGCAACTATGAGTTCACCTATCCGGAACAGGTGATGATTTATGCTCAGCGCCCCAATGCGACCTTTTGCAAGCCCTATGAGGACTGGAACGCTGAAAATTACCGCAGATATGTAAAGCGTGGCTCTACCGGCATTGCTCTGTTTGTGATGAACAGGGATAAACCGTATCTGCGCTATGTGTTTGATGTGGCGGATACCGGCGTTCGCCGTTCTTCCCCGGAACTGAAACCGTGGGAGGTGACGCCTGAAAACCGCTCCTATGTCATGGAAGCGATGGAGCGTACCTTCGGTGTTGCCGCTGACGGGGTACTGGAAGCACAGCTTGAAGATATTGCATCCGCACTGGCGGCTGAGTATTGGGACGATTACAAAAAGCAGTTCCTCGACATCGTTGCCAACAGCTTCCTTGAGGAGTATGATGAACTCAACATCGAAGTAGCTTTCAAAAATGCGGTGGCAAACAGCGTATCCTATACGATGTATTGCCGGTTCGTGGAAAGTCCCGACAACTACTTCGAGCATGAGGATTTCCAGAAGGTGTTTGATTTTAACACCAGACAGACGGTAAATGCCCTTGGTACTGCGGTGAATGCCATCAGCACAAGGATGTTTCAGGAAATCGAAAAAGCGATTGGAGAACATGAGCAGATTAAAGCTACCGAAAGGAGTACAGATTATGAGCGAGATGACTTACAGACAGGCCGGAGATTATCAGATTCCGAACCTTCAGTTGGAGAACGAGGGAGAGAAACCTCTGGGCAAGTACGGCAGGATGCGTCGAGCATTTTTGGAACAGAACAATCCGATGCTCCTGAACGACATGATTCTGACGGAGAGCCTGTTCCCGCACCTGTGGGAGATCGAGGAAACAGCGAAAGCCAGAGTGGAGTTTCTGATGGAGCAGTACCTGAAGGACAGCCCCGCACCGGACAAGGAAACGCAGCAGATGGCGTGGGTGCAGCACATGAACAGCCTGAAAGCACAGGCGGAGGAAGTCGTGATGACGGAGCTTATCAACAGCTGAGTCTGAACCTTTTCCTCTCCGAAAATGAACAAATCAGTTTTATCGACCGAGCAGAGAGCTTTACGCCCTCTGCTTTTTCTTTTGCCCAGGAAGAAATCGACCACTTCCTTCTGCTTGGTAGCAATACCGATGAAGCCCGAAAAGTCGTAGCGCTGGAATATATGAAGCAGAAGCCGTTGGAAGAAATCGTTCAGACCTTAAAGCAGGTCTATCACGGCGGCTATGGTCTGAAAGAAGATAGCGGGAATATCTGTGCGTGGTATGCCGAGGACGGTATCCACCTTGCCAAAGGTTCCTCTGCCATTGACAGCCCCAGAGCGCAGATCGTTTCTTGGGAAACGGTTGCCGAGCGCATTGGAGAACTGCTTGAAAATGGTCGGTTCGCAACTAATGTGGAACTGGTAGAAGCATCCGGATATGAGCGTCAGAAGTTGGCAGAATCCCTGTGGCATCTTTATCACGATTTGAGTGAAGAAGCCCGTTCCAGCAACTATCTGGCAATTCTTCATCAGGAACCGTTTCGTGGTTTCCCTGACGAAACCGCAGACTTGGCTGAAAAGTTGGATGACCCTCGTTTCCACGCAACCTTGGTACAGCAGTATTCGGAATTTAGAAAAACCCTTGCGGAAAATCCCGATCTGCTTCGTTTTCACTATCACAAGCTGAATCTCATTCAGAAACAGCTGTATGAGTTGAATATGCCTTTGCGTGAGTATCAGACCGATATGATGCAGATGCCCCTTGTCCGCCAGTTCATTACGGATGATGAAGTCAATGCAGACTTGACCCGTGGAAGCGGCTTTTCCGGTGGTAAAGCCCGTATTTATAACTACTGGCAGGAGAATCATTCTGCCAAGGAAAAGATGGACTTCCTGAAGCATGAATACGGAACCGGTGGTCATTCCCATGCCTGCTCTGGTGCAACGCACAGCGGTCAGGATCACGATGCCAAGGGTGTTGCTTACACCAAGAGCGGTTGCGATAAATTGCAGATGTCCTGGGCGCAGGTGGTGCAGAGAATCGACGGTCTGATACGAAAGGGACGCTACCTCAGCCCGGAGGAAGAAGCGGAACGACAGGCTATCGAAGAAGCTAAAACTGATCCGTTGGAAGATGTTTATGACCGTTTCGCAGTGATTGATACCGAGGATGGCGAGTATGCGATCTGGGATAATCAGACCGATGACTACTATGTAGACCCGGAAGGCGTTACGGAATACTTCACGGACGAATGGCTTGCCAATGACTATTTGGAGGAAGTTCGTCAGTCCGTAGCTGCGATGGAGTCGGTTCAGCCAGAAGCGCCTGTGGCAGAGCCTGCCGAAGTTGTGGAAGCATCTGCTTCCGAGGAACCGAAATGGAATTATCAGGTCGGTGACACGGTATATCTGGACGATACAGCTTTCCGTGTGGAGCAGATCACGGACAGAGAAGTTCAGCTGCGTGACCCTACGCTTGCTTATCCCATCTTCCGTGCCGAGAATCGTGAGAATTTCGAGCGTATGCTCTCTCAGGACGAAAGAAACCATGCGGTAAGGGTTGATGCCCAAACCGAAGAAAAGCCCGTTACAGAGGATTTTCTGGGCAAAACCGAACCGAGGGACTACACCCCTGAGTATCAGCTGTTAGACCGTCTGCGTATGGACTGCGAATACTTCCTTGGTGCAGGACAGCACAGCGAAAAGCATCTGTGGGCAGGCAACCGCCATGCACAGATTGCCAAGATGCGTGAGCTGTATGAAATGATTCCCGACAAACCAGAATGGCTGACACCTGAGATGATTAACAGCTACGAGGAGCGCATGGCTCCCCGCTATCTGGTTGCCGCCTACCATCACTTTGAAAACGGCTTCGATGATAAACTGGACTACTACACTCTGGAAGAAGCGGAAAAAGCTGCCCAGGGCTATGTGGACGGAACCATGGAGGATGACGGATTCAAGTACGATGGTGCTGCCGTTTACGATCAGCAGGAGCATAAGTGCATCCGTATCTATGGGGACTACCCTGACGAAAAGGCACACGCACAGGTCAGAGCCAGTGCGGAACCCGAACAGCAGGAACCGGAACACTTCATCGATCATTTTTATGTTGCCGAGGACATTCAGAAGCGGGGTGCGCTGGACATCAAGGAATACAGTTCCTTTGATGATGCCCTGCGAGCCTACTATGCACTTCCTGACACGCAGAGAAAAGCCCTGGGTGCAATGAATACCAGAGATCTGCCGGGTAGTCTGGACTTCGTACAGTGCGTAGATGGAAAGGACACCATCATTCAGGATTATGCCCAGGTGGACGGATGGCAGAATGCCGAAGTCATGGACATTATCGCTCAGCTTGAGCAGTCCATCACCACCAGAGAAATCCCACCTGTTCCTGCGGTGAACTTCCACATCACGGATGACAACATCGGTGAAGGTGGACCGAAGCAGAAATTCGCAAGAAACATCGCAGCCATTGAAACTCTGTTCAAACTGGAAAGCGAGAACAGGAACGCCACTACCGAAGAACAGGAGATTTTGTCGAATTATGTCGGTTGGGGCGGTCTGGCAGATGCCTTTGACCCGGACAAGGGAAATTGGGCGAAGGAGTATCAGACACTGAAAAACCTGCTTTCCGAAGATGAATATGCTGCGGCAAGAGCTTCCACCCTGAACGCACATTACACCAGCCCTACGGTCATTCGCTCCATCTACGATGCGGTCGGACAGATGGGCTTTGAAACAGGAAATATTCTGGAGCCTGCTATGGGTATCGGCAACTTCTTTGGTATGCTCCCTCCTGAAATGCAGAGCAGCCGTTTGTATGGTGTGGAACTGGATTCCATCACCGGCAGAATTGCTCAGAAGCTCTATCCCAACGCAGAAATCAAAGTAGCCGGTTTTGAAACGACAGACCGCCGAGACTTTTACGATCTGGCTGTGGGTAATGTCCCTTTCGGCAACTACAAAGTGTCCGACAAGCCGTATGACAAGCTGGGATTCTCCATTCACAACTATTTCTTTGCCAAGGCTTTGGATCAGGTTCGTCCCGGTGGTGTGGTCGCTTTTGTGACAAGCCGTTACACCATGGATTCCAAGAACTCTGACGCAAGGCGATATATGGCGCAGAGGGCGGAACTGCTTGGTGCAATCCGTCTGCCAAACGATGCCTTTAAGAAAAACGCAGGCACGGAAGTCGTGTCCGACATCCTGTTCCTGCAAAAGCGTGACCATCCGATTGACATTGTACCGGAATGGGTAAACCTTGACCGCACCGAAGAAGGACACACCATGAACAGCTACTTTGTCGCTCATCCTGAAATGGTTCTGGGCGATACGGTGGAAGAAAGTACCGCCTACGGCATGGACATTACAGTGCGTCCCATTGAGGGCATGGAACTGTCCGAACTTCTGAAAGAAGCAGTTTCCCACATCCAAGGAACCTATCAGGCTGTGGAGCTTCCCGAAGCTGACAAGGGTAAGGAAATCGAAACCATTCCTGCAACCCCGGATGTAAAGAATTTCTCTTATACCGTGGTGGATGGCAATGTGTACTTCCGTGAAAACTCCCTGATGCGCCGTGTAGACCTGAATGAGAAAGCAAAAGACCGTGTGATGGGCATGGTGGAACTTCGTGGTATCGTCAACGAGCTGATCGAATATCAGCTTGAGGATTACCCGGATGAAATGATTACTCAGAAACAGGCAGAACTGAATGATGCCTACGATGCGTTTGCCGCAAAGAACGGGCTTATCAATAATCGAGCCAATGGTCAGGCATTTGCTGACGATTCCTCCTACTATCTCCTGTGTTCTCTGGAAAATGTGGATGAGGACGGCAATCTGAAAAGCAAGGCGGATATGTTCACCAAGCGAACCATCAAGCCGGAACGCAGAGTGACGAGCGTGGATACGCCGTCCGAAGCTCTGGCAATCTCTATCGGTGAGCGTGGCAAGGTGGATTTGCCGTTTATGGCACAGCTGCTTGGAACACCTGGAGAATACGATGCGATTCAGGCAGAGCTTCGAGGGGTGATCTTCAAAGACCCGATGGCTCCCGATGCTGTGGAAGTTGGATGGCAGACTGCCGATGATTACCTTTCCGGTGATGTAAGAAGCAAGCTGCGTGTCGCACAGATGGCGGCAGACAGGGATTCTTCCTTCCACATCAATGTGGAAGCCTTGCAGAAAGCACAGCCGAAGGACTTGGATGCGTCCGAGATTGATGTGCGTTTGGGTGCAACATGGATTGATGCCGATTATATTCAGCAGTTCATGGAGGAAACCTTTGAAACGCCGTATTACTTGCGCCGTTCCATTGAGGTCAAGTTCTCCGAGCTGACCGCAGAGTGGCGCATCAACGGTAAGAGTTCTCCCAACTACAACGATGTGGCGGCGTATGTCACCTACGGTACAGAGCGAGCCAACGCATATCGGATTCTGGAGGAAACGCTGAATCTGAAGGATATTCGTATCTATGATACGATTGAAGATGCAGATGGTAAGCAGAAGCGTGTCCTCAATAAAAAAGAAACTACCCTGGCACAGCAGAAACAGCAGGCAATCAAGGATGCGTTCCGAGATTGGATTTGGAGAGATCCGCACAGACGAGAAACCCTTTCCACCAAGTACAACGAACTTTTTAACTCCACCAGACCTCGTGAGTATGATGGCTCTCATATCCGTTTCGGCGGCATGAACCCGGATATTACCCTCCGTGAACACCAGAGAAATGCTATCGCTCATGTGCTATATGGTGGAAATACGCTGCTTGCACACGAAGTTGGTGCGGGCAAGACCTTCGAGATGGCTGCATCGGCTATGGAGAGTAAACGGCTTGGATTGAGCCAGAAATCCCTGTTCGTTGTGCCGAATCACTTGACCTTACAGTGGGCAAACGAGTTCCTGCACCTCTATCCGAGTGCCAAGCTCCTTGTTGCCACCAAGAAGGATTTTGAAACAGCAAACCGTAAGAAGTTCTGCGCTCGTATCGCAACGGGTGACTATGATGCAGTCATCATCGGTCACAGCCAGTTTGAAAAAATCCCGCTTTCTGCCGAACGACAGGAACGGCAGCTGCGGGAGCAGATTGATGAGATCGAGGGTGCGATTGCGGAGCTGAAATGGCAGCGTGGCGAAAACTTCACGATCAAGCAGATGGAGAAAACACGAAAATCATTGGAAGCCAGACTGGACAAGCTCCTTGCCGCTGACAAGAAAGATGATGTCATTACCTTTGAGCAGTTGGGTGTAGACCGGCTGTTTGTGGACGAAAGCCATGCGTTCAAGAATTTGTTCCTCTACACAAAAATGCGAAATGTGGCAGGTCTGTCCACCTCCGAAGCCCAGAAATCTTCGGATATGTTTATGAAGTGCCGCTATATGGATGAGCTGACCGGCGGGCGTGGTGTGATCTTTGCAACCGGTACTCCAGTAAGTAACTCGATGACCGAGCTTTATACGGTCATGCGCTATCTCCAGTACAGTACGCTCCAGCAAAAGAACCTGACCCATTTTGATTCCTGGGCATCGACCTTCGGAGAAACAACAACTGCGATTGAGCTTGCACCGGAGGGAACCGGCTATCGTGCCAGAACCCGATTTGCGAAGTTCTTCAACCTGCCTGAACTGATGAATATGTTCAAGGAGGTTGCCGACATCAAGACCTCTGACCAGTTGCATCTCCCTGTTCCCGAAGCAAAGTTTGAAACGGTTGTGGTTCAGCCCTCTGAGTACCAGAAGGATATGGTGGCTTCCCTTTCAGAGAGAGCAGCAGATGTTCATGCCGGTATTGTAGACCCGTCCGTCGATAATATGCTCAAGATTACCAGCGACGGACGAAAATTGGGACTGGATCAGCGGCTAATGAACACCCTGTTACCCGATGACCCTGACAGCAAGCTCAATGCCTGCGTGGGAAATATCCTGCGTATCTGGCAGGACGGTCAGGCTGACAAATTGACCCAGTTGGTGTTCTGCGACCTTAGCACACCGAAAAATGATGGAACCTTCAATGTCTATGATGATGTCAAAACCAAGCTGATTGCAAACGGTGTGCCTGCGGAAGAAGTTGCCTTTATCCATGATGCAGATACCGAGGCAAAGAAAAAAGACCTCTTTGCCAAGGTTCGTACCGGGCAGGTGCGAGTGCTTCTTGGCAGTACGCAAAAGATGGGTGCAGGAACCAACGTCCAGGACAAATTGGTGGCAGTTCACCACTTGGATGTGGGTTGGCGTCCGTCTGATATGACCCAGAGAAACGGTCGTATCATCCGTCAGGGCAACCGGAACAAAGAGGTTCAGGTGTATCAGTATGTGACCGAGGGAACCTTCGATGCCTACCTGTATGTGCGACACGAAGTCGCTTAATTCAACTGTCTGGCAGAGACCAGACCTGTTATTCCATTAGCAGTAGTCTACTGTCAACAAAGCAGCTGGTAACGGCTGTGAGGAAGCGTGACGGGACAAGGGTAGCCCCACCCGAAAGGGTTCAAGCTGAAACTGCGAGGTGAAAGCGATAAGCTGCAAGCAACAATGTGGTTGGGGAGACTGACTTGTATGGTATGGTTAATGTAATGTGAATCACCGTTAAACGTCGTTAAAGCTGAACAGGCTAAAGTTGCTGACAAGCCTGAACCAAAATGGTAATGCAGCTGGTTGTTTCCCCTGTAGAGTGGGAACACATGGACACAAAGCTGTCGGCGAAGAAGTGAAACCTAACCCATACTGTTGAATAAGTGGAACGTGGTAAGCCCGTATTTCTCCGAGCAATCGGACGGAAACCGTAAGGGGACTTTATGAAATGCGGGTAGAAGAACGATGGAAAAAGCGAATGCCGACCCTGTAATGGGGACGGATAGAGGTTGCAACATCACCTCATGCGAAAGCAGGCAGACTTCCATCTATGGTCTTTCTTTACGAGAGAATTTACAGAACTTTTCAAAAAAGGAGGAATTGCAAATGAACGAGAAATCGTGTGCACCGACTTGCAGAGCGGAAAATTGGGACAGCATCGACTGGAACAAGGCTCGCGCTTATGTTAAAAAGCTGCAAATGCGTATCGTAAAGGCTCAACAAGAAGGTCATTACAGCAAAGTGAAAACGCTGCAATGGCTGTTAACTCACTCGTTTTACGCCAAAGCCTTGGCGGTAAAGCGGGTAACAAGCAATCGTGGTAAAAATACGGCTGGAGTTGACCATGAACTATGGCTGACTCCAGAGGCAAAATTCAAGGCAATCAGTAAACTGAAACGGAGAGGATACCGTCCTCAGCCCCTGAAACGTGTTTATATTCCGAAGAAAAACGGCAAACTGCGGCCTCTGAGCATTCCGACAATGACAGACCGTGCCATGCAGACCCTATACAAGTTTGCATTGGAGCCGCTTGCTGAAACCTACGGCGACCCCAACTCCTACGGATTCCGAATCGGAAGAAGCACACACGATGCAATCGAGCAGTGTTTCACCGACCTGAACAAGGGAAAATCCCCTCAGTGGATTCTTGAAGGTGACATCAAGGGATGCTTCGACCACATCAGCCATGAATGGCTCATGGAGAATATCCCGATGGATACGCAGGTTTTACAGAAGTGGTTAAAGTGTGGATACGTTGATACAAAGCAACTTTTCCCCACTGAGGAAGGTACACCGCAAGGTGGAGCCATCTCGCCTACTCTGATGAATATGACGCTGGATGGACTGGAACGGCTCTCAAAGGAACGACTGCCGACCCGCAAAAAGGTCAATAGTAAAACTCATTTTAATAAGATGAACTTCGTGCGCTATGCTGACGACTTTATCGTAACCGGTGAAAGCCCGGAATTTCTGCGCGAAGAAGTGCTTCCTATTATCAGAGAGTTCATGGCGGAACGTGGATTGCAGTTATCTGAAGAAAAGACGGTCATCACTCATATCAATGATGGATTTGACTTCTTGGGCAAGAACATCCGTAAGTATAACGGAAAACTTCTAATCAAGCCCTCGAAGCAGTCAGTCGGCTCTCTGCTGAAAAAGGTGCGTGAAATCGTCAAGAGCAACAAATCGGCAAAGCAGGATTCCCTGATTCGCCAGCTCAACCCGGTTATCCGTGGATGGGTCAACAACCAGCGATTTGTTGTATCTGCTGAAACATTCAGCAAAATCGACTATCAGATTTACAATTGTCTTTGGCAGTGGGCAAAGCGCAGGCATAAAAACAAAGGCAGACGGTGGATAGCAGCGAAATACTGGCATCGCATCGGAACCCGAAACTGGACTTTTGCCGCAGAGGAGCGCACCAAGAAGAACGGGGAGCAATCCTACTTTGCCCTTGAATATGCAACGGACACCAAAATCATCCGTTTTAAGAAAATCGTCTCCAATGCCAATCCCTTCGATGAGCGGTGGAGCGGTTATTATGAAGAGCGCGATGGTGAGAAATGTTGAACAGTACCAACGGACGCGAAAAACTCCTGAAAGTATGGAGAAATCAGCACCGCTGTTGCCCAGTATGCAATGAGCCTATTACCTCGGAAACGAGTTTCAAGGTTCATAAGGTGTTCCGAAGTGGGAAGTCGCCGTGGCTGGAAATGGTGCATCCCGAATGCCATGCCGTATTGCACAAAAACGATTCTTGTTTTGTTGAACCGGGTTCCCTGACGGGAGCTTTATGAAAGGCTTGAGCCGTATGAGAGGAAACTCTCACGTACGGTTCTTAGGGGAGGGGCTGGCAGTAATGCCATCCTCTTACCCGATCAGACCCTTGAGAATAAGCAGAAGTTCATTTCTCAGATTATGACGAGCAAATCTCCCATGCGCTCCTGCGATGATATTGATGAACAGGCTCTGTCTTACGCAGAAATCAAGGCTCTGTGTGCAGGCGACCCTCGCATCCGGGAAAAGATGGACTTGGACGTGCAGGTGGCAAAATTGAAAGTTCTGCGCGGTGACTTCCAGAATCAGAAATATCGTCTGGAGGATAAGCTGCTCAAAACTTTCCCGGAGGAGATCCAGAAACAGAAAACCCGCATTACTGCTTTGCAGCAGGATTCACAGATTGCAGCAGCACACCCGCAGGACAAAGAGAATTTCTGCGGCATGACCATCAAGGGCGTGGTGTACGATGACAAAAAGACTGCGGGCGAACGGTTGCTTCTGGCACGGCAGGAGATGCCCAATGCAGACATGATGCTGTTGGGCACCTACCGCGGCTTTGAACTGAACATCCGGTTCGACAGCTTCAAGAATGAGCATCAGGCCGTTCTTCGGGCAGAATTAAGCTACCCGGTGTCACTAGGTGATGATGCGCACGGCAATATCACTCGTCTGGACAATGCCATCGACAATTTCGCTGACCGTATTGCAGATGCCGAAAATGCTCTGCAAAACCTTGAACAGCAGAAGCAGGCCGCAGAGGTCGAAGTGGCAAAGCCCTTTGCACAGGAGGAAGAACTGGCTGAAAAGTCTGCCCGCCTTGCTGAATTGAACGCCTTGCTGAACATTGATCGCAGTTCGGCACAGGATTCTCCCGAAAAAACAGAAGAAACTCCCACAACTCGTCCGTCCGTGCTGGCTGCGCTGGAGGAAAAGGTCAACCAACCGGAACCAGTCAAGCCGTTCAAGAGTTATCTGGATAAGGAGGGGCGATAATGTGAAAAAGCGGGAACACCGTCTATTTATTCGTGTGACCGATGAAGAACGAAACCGCATTTTAGATAAGATGTATGGAATGGGCATCCACAGTCTGAGTGCCTATATCCGCAAAATGGCACTGGATGGCTACTGCCTGAACCTCGACCTTCCACAGCTGCGCCGAATGGCTTATCTGCTTCAGAATTGCAGCAACAATCTGAATCAGGTCGCCAAACGCGCTAACGAAAACGGCAAGATCTACTCTGCCGACCTTGCTGATCTGCGCACCCGGCTGGACGAACTGATTTCCATTGGCAAGCAGATTCTGACTAAACTGGCAAATCTCTAAGAAAATTCCCGCAGTTGGAGGACTGCGGGTGTACATATAATGCTTGACATCCTTGCAGTGCAATAGTCGATACCTTTATAATAAGAGCGAACAGAAAGGAAGTGCCTGATATGATGTCTATCCTGAAGAAAATTGTTCTCTTCCCGGTTTCTCTCTTTGTGGCTTTTCTGGCTCTGATGGCGAAGTGGCTGCTCACGTTGTCCAGCTATGTGGTTGCTCCGCTGATGCTCTACATCTTCGGCTGCGGCATCTACACTGCCTACCGCCAGACTTGGGATCAGTTCTTTATCCTGCTGGTAGCTGAGTTCATCTGCTTCGTTCTCTTTTTCGGTGCAACAGCCATCACCGAGGACATCGGACGTTTCAGTGAGTGGCTTGCCGAACTGTAAGAAATAGTTTTAATCGTTTGCCGCCTTCGGGCGGCATTTTTCTTTTATGGGGGTGATTCAAGATGGCCGCGACACGGCTGATCGCGTTGCACAAAAACAAGGGCAAGTCGGTTGCGGCTTGTCTGAAAAGCCGCACAGACTATGTGCAGAATCCAGATAAGACCGAACAAGGTGAACTGGTAAGCTGCTACGAGTGTAGCCCTCTGACAGTCGATGAAGAATTTATGCTTTCCAAGCGGCAGTATGAACTTGCTACCGGGCGCAGACAGAAAAGCGACATCATCGCCTATCAAATTCGACAGTCTTTCAAACCCGGTGAGATCACCGCCGAGGAAGCCAACAAGGTGGGCTATGAACTTGCCATGCGGTTTACCAAGGGCAAATACGCTTTTATCGTTGCCACCCACACAGACCGTCACCACATCCATAACCATGTGATTTTCAACTCCACCGCATTGGACGGTTCAAAAAAGTTCCGGGATTTTTTCTTTTCGGCACTGGCCGTTCAGCGGTTGAGCGACTTGATTTGTCTGGAGCATCAGCTCTCTGTCATTGAAATAAAGCCCTACCGAAAACGGCAGAAACGTACCCTCTATCCACCCAAAGAAAGCAATCGTGATAGGCTGTGTGGCATCATCGACAGCATCCTTGCAGAAAAGCCCAAAGACTACGAAGATTTTCTGCAAAAACTGGAACAGCAAGGTTATGAGGTCAAGCGTGGAAAATACACCTCCGTCAAGGGCGCACGGCAAAAACGGTTCATACGCTTCAAAACACTGGGGGCTGGGTACAGCGAGGATGAACTGCAAGCGGTGATTGCGGGAAAAACTGAACACCATCCGCGTCAAATACAGCCGCTCCAAGAGCCGCCGTTCCAATTTCTGGTTGACATTCAGGCAAAGCTGGCCGAGGGAAAAAGCGAAGGCTATGCACGATGGGCGAAAAAATACAATTTGAAAGAAATGTCCAAGACGCTGATTTTCTTGCAGGAGCACAAAATTGGCAGCGCAGATGAACTGAATGAACGCACAGCGGCGGCAACAGAAAAATATCACCAGCTGGGAGATTCCATCAAAGCCGCCGAAACACGGATGGCGGAAATTGCTGTGCTGAAAACGCACATCGTCAATTACGCCAAGACCCACCCAGTCTACGATGCCTACCGGAAAGCGGGATATAGCAAAAAGTTTCTGGATACTCACCGGGAAGAAATCACACTGCACAAAGCAGCCAAGGCCGCTTTCGATGAAACAGGCTTAAAAAAGCTGCCGAAGGTCAAAGCACTGAATGCAGAGTATTCCGATCTTCTGACCCAAAAGAAAGCAGCCTACCCGGACTATCGCAAGGCACGAGAAGAAATGCAGGAGTTGGTAAAGGCACAAGAAAAATATTGAATTGTTCTTCGCAAGAAGAAAAAGACACACAGGAAAAGCAGCAGACCCGATAAACGAAAGTCGCCGAGGATTCTAACCCTTTCATGGGGCGGAATCCTCGGCGACTTTTTTTAGTTTTATGTAGCAGCGATCCTGCGTTACGAGCCAATCTTCACACAATTGCTGAGCTTCATCTTTCGTTCGGCAGGTGCAGTTGAACAGCTTGCCGTGCAGAGAGCAATAGGTGTAACGAACTTTTGGCACACCGTTCTCATCCTGAAATTTTGTGTAGCGTTCGTCACCGGGCATCAGATATAGCTGCTCCATTTCTGCATCGTCCTTCCGTTTTCATGCGTCAGGCACACAACGCACCTATTCTACCACGAACATCGGAGTTATGCCATTGACGCTTGCACCAAAAAGCGACTCGGATTTTTGGAGAGAGTTTGTATTGACACATTCAAAAGCGTTCGGAAGGAACGCGTAGCCTGCATCGGAACGGTGCAGATCAGAAAGGGTTTGGGATTTTCCAACAAGCATTTTACAACGCAAAATTTGCATTTGTGCGCACGAATGCACTGCTTGCGACGTAGATGTTTCCGTCAACTGTTGCGTCAGAAATTTTCAAATCACTTCAACTTTGCGAGGATCTCGTCTGCGCTCACGCCGCTGGCCAACAGCTTTTTCAGCACGTCCTCTGCTTCGGCTTTCTTTGCCGATTCCGCTGCTTTGGTTTCAGCTTTGATCTTTTTAGCCTCGATTCTGGCGATTTCCTTATCGATAGATTTCAGCGCTGCTTTCTTGGTTTTCAGGTCGGATTTCAGCGCATCAATATTAGCGGTGATGGATGCAATTTCGGCGGTAGCGGCTTCCTTTTCGGACTGCTTTTCAGCGAGCTGTGCAGCAAAGTCAACGGTTGCTTTTACGGTCTTGGGCTTGTTCTTGCTTCCTTTGGGACGGGGCATAGGGGACACCTCCATTCAGTATTTATAACATAAGTATAGCATTACAAATATTGGATAGCAAGAAATATATATCAGCAGAATATGCGTCAAACAGCATAACCCTTGTTCTTGATGGCCTCCACAACCTGAGACACATACTTCTGGCAGGTATCGTGGTCGGGAGCCTCCACCATCACACGCACGACAGGCTCTGTGCCAGACTCACGGACAAGGATACGGCCAGTGTCACCCAATGCCTCGGCTACGGCCTTGACTGCTGCCTGCACGGATTCGTCATCCTGTGCGGCTTTCTTGTCGGTCACGCGGACGTTCTCCAGAACCTGCGGGTAGATCTTCAGCGGCTCAGCCAGCTTGCTCATGGGAACCTTCTTTGCCAGCATGACCTCCATCATCTTCAGGCTGGTCAGGATGCCGTCACCGGTGCTGGCGTACTTGGAGAAGATGATGTGGCCGCTCTGCTCACCGCCGATGCGGCAGCCGTTCTTGGCCATATACTCGTAGACATACTTGTCACCCACGGCAGTCTTGGCGTAGCCGATGCCCTGCTCGTCAAAGGCCTTGTACAGACCAAAGTTGGACATGACCGTGGTAACGACGGTATTGGTCAGCAGTTTGCCGCGCTCCTTCATGTAGCAGCCGTAGATGTACAGGATGTGGTCACCGGTGATCACATTGCCCTTTTCATCCACGCAGAGGCAGCGGTCTGCATCGCCGTCATAGGCAAAGCCCACGTCCAGGCCCTTTTCCACCACGAACTTCTGCAGGCCCTCGATGTGGGTGGAACCTGCGTTCAGGTTGATGTTCAGGCCGTTGGGCTGGTTGTTGATGACATAGGTGTCTGCGCCCAGCGCATCGAACACGCTCTTGGCAATGTTCCAGCTGGCACCGTTGGCGCAGTCCAGACCCACCTTGATGCCCTTGAAGGAGTAGATGCCCAGGCTGATCAGGTAGCCCATGTAACGGTTGCGGCCTGCCACATAGTCCACGGTGCAGCCGATGTGCTCCCGGTGGGCAAAGGGCAGCTCCGGCCAGTCCTGATCAAAGACATGGAGCTTGCCGTCGATGTAGTCCTCCACCAGCAGCAGGGTCTCCTCGGGCATCTTTTCGCCGTAGCAGTCGATCAGCTTGATGCCGTTGTCGTAGAACGGGTTATGGCTGGCAGAGATCATAATGCCGCAGTCAAAATCATCCACGCGGGCAATGTAGGCCACGCTGGGGGTGGTGGTAACGTGGAGCAGGTAAGCATCCGCACCGGAAGCGGTCAGGCCCGCCACCAGGCTGTACTCGAACATGTACGAGCTGCGGCGGGTATCCTTGCCAATGACGATGCGGGCAGGCTCGTTGTTGCCGTTGCGCTCCCGCAGTGCATTATAATACCAGCCCAGAAAGCGGCCTACCTTGTAGGCGTGGTCGGCGGTCAGGTTCACACCGGCCTCGCCACGGAAGCCGTCGGTGCCAAAATATTTTCCCATGGTCCTCTTCTCCTTCTATTGCAACGTTACGTTTTCTCTTATCCCTGAGAGCGCTCTCTCCTTGCTCTTACTCTTTATAATAGCATAAAACCGGAAAAGAATCCATGGGTTTGGGCATTCTGTGCAGCCCATCCCCGGAACAACAGCTCTTTTTTCAGCCTTTACTGCATCTTTAGGAAAAGTATGGTATACTTTTCATCTGGAGTAGAATAGATATGGAGGGATCCCCATGAAGCAGAATACCCGCTGGCACGACGCGCTGGTCCTGGCCGCTGTGCTGTGCGCCGCCTTTCTCATTGTGACCGGCACACAGCAGATCACCGGCCGGATCGATGGCGTTGCATCGATGGTGTTTGTTCTGGCAGTTTTTTTTGATCTCGATCTATACGGATGGTTATGTGTGGGGCGTGGTGGCTTCCCTGATCGGCGTGCTGGCCGTGAATTTTGCGTTCCGCTCCCCTTACTTTGCCTTCAACTTCACCCTGCCGGAAAACCTGTTCTCGGGCATGGCGATGCTGGTGGTGTCCATTATGACCAGCACCCTGACCACCCGCATCAAAAAGCAGGAACAGCTGCGGATGGAGAGCGAGACCGAAAAAATGCGGGCCACCCTGCTGCGGGCGGTCTCCCACGATCTGCGCACGCCCCTTACTTCCATTTACGGGGCCTGTTCCACGGTCATTGAAAATTATGACAGCCTGGAAAAAGAGCAAAAATTAAAACTCTTGGCGAAGCCTGTTCCGATGCCCAGTGGCTGAACCGGATGGTGGAGAACCTGCTGTCTGTCACCCGCTTTGACGGCGGGCAGGTGGCCGTGCAAAAGACCCCCACCGTGCTGGACGAGCTGATCGACACCGTGCTGGTGCGGTTCCAGAAGCGCTACCCCAAGGTGCCCGTTACCACCTACCTGCCCGACAGCTTCATCGTGATCCCCATGGACTCGATGCTGATCTCGCAGGTGCTGACGAACCTTTTGGAAAATGCCGCCGTCCACGCCGAGGGAATGACCCAGCTGACCCTGCGGGTGTTCACGCTGGGCAGCCGGGCAGTGTTTGAGGTATCGGACAACGGCTGCGGCATTCCGAAGGAGCGCCTGCGTACCCTGTTCACCGGTGTGCTGCCCGCCGATGCCGCAGCCGACAGCGGCAAGCACGGCATGGGCATCGGCCTTTCGGTCTGTGCCGCCATCGTCAAGGCACACGGCGGCGAGATCCAGGCCGAGAGCAAGGTGGGCGAGGGCACCACCATCCGCTTCTGGCTGGAGACCGAATCGATCGAGACGAGGAAAACGAAGATGAGCAATAACAAATTCAAGGTTCTGGTCGTGGAAGATGAGGCCAACATCTGCAGCTTTATTGAGACGCTGCTGGAGACCAACGGCTATCAGGCCCTTGTTGCCAACACCTGCGCCATGGGCCAGACCCTGTTCACCTCCCACAATCCGGACCTTATCATCCTGGATCTGGGCCTGCCTGACCGGGACGGACTGGAGCTCATCCGTTTTGTGCGGCAGAAGTTCCTGACCCCCATCGTTGTGCTCTCGGCCCGCACCACCGAGCAGGACAAGATCGAAGCGCTGGATCTGGGAGCCAACGATTACATCACCAAACCCTTTGGCACCGGCGAGCTGCTGGCCCGGGTGCGCGCTGCCCTGCGCACCAACCGCTTCGGCGTGCTGGGCGGAATGCCCGGCGGCGTGTTCCGGGCACAGGGGCTTGAGATCAACTACGAGCGCCGCAAGGTCTTTGTGGACGGTGCCGAGATCAAGCTGACCCAGACCGAATACAACATCGTGGCCTTCCTCTCGGAACATGCAGGCCGGGTGATGACCTATGCCGCCATCGTGCGGGCCATCTGGGGCGATACCGACTGCGGCAGCACCAAAAAGCTGCAGGTCAACATGGCAAACATCCGCAAAAAACTGGGCAGCGTGCCCGGGCGCAACACCTATATTCTGAACGAGCTGGGCGTGGGATACCGGATGATCGACGAGGACACCGATGCCAGGCCCGAAAGCTGAGGACTGCGTATGCTTCCTGCACTGATCATTTTTCTGCTGACCTATCTTCTGATGCTGGTCCTGCCGCAGTACCGGCCTTTTGCCGCGCTGGGCGGGGCCGCTCTGTTTCTGGCTCTGGGCGCGGCGGGCCTGTGGGACTTCACCCTGATGGATGCCGCCCGGGCCGTGGACTTCAATGTCCTGCTGATGATGGCGGGCACCATGGGCACGGTCTCCCTCTTTATTGAGAGCAGGATGCCCGCCCGGCTGGCCGAGCTGCTCATCGTGCGGGTGCCCAATGTAAAATGGGCCGTGTGTATGCTGGCCCTTTTTGCCGGAGTCATCAGCGCCTTTGTGGACAATGTTGCCACGGTGCTCATGGTGGCCCCTGTGGGCCTTGCCATTGCCCGCAAGCTCAGGATCTCCCCCGTGCCCGTCCTCATCTCCATTGCGGTCTCCTCCAACCTGCAGGGAGCTGCCACCCTTGTAGGCGACACCACCAGCATCCTGCTGGGCGGCTTTGCGGGGATGAACTTCTTCCATTTCTTCTGGATGGAGGGCAGGCCCGGCATCTTCTTCGGGGTGGAGCTGGGGGGCGCTGGCCTCTCTGGGCGTGCTGCTGTTCACCTTCCGGCACGAGACCCAGCCCATCTCGGCCACGGTGGAGACCGAGGTCACCGACACGGTTCCCTCCGCCCTGATGCTGCTGACGGTGGGTCTGCTCATCGCGGCCTCCTTCCTGCCCCAGCCTGCGGGCGGTCTGCCGCTGGCGCTCTATGGCCTGCGCAGCGGTCTGATCTGTGCAGGGGTCTGCCTGTTCGGCATCCTGCGCGCCTGCCTGCGCCGCCGCTCGTTCACGCCGTTCCGGCTGGCGGCCCGGGAGCTGGACTGTGACACCCTGCTGCTGTTGTTCGGGCTGTTCATCCTGATCGAGGGCATCCGCAAGGCCGGGGTCATCGATGCCGCGCCCAGCTGTTCTACGCCCTCTCCGGTGATGATCCCTTCCGGCTCTATACCCTGCTGGTATTCGTCTCGGTGGGCCTTTCTGCCTTCATCGACAACATCCCCTATGTGGCCACCATGCTGCCGGTGGTGCAGGGCATTGCCGGGCTGATGAACGGCGGTGCAGGCTTCCCGCCCGAGCTGTTTTATTTCGGCCTGCTCACGGGCGCAACTCTGGGCAGCAACCTGACCCCCATTGGCGCTTCGGCCAACATTGCAGCCATCGGCATCCTGCGCAAGCAGGGTGAGCAGGTGCGCACCCGTGATTTCCTGCGCATCGGCATCCCGTTCACGCTGGCAGCCGTCCTGACGGGCTATGTGTATCTCTGGCTGGTGTGGGGCGCATAAGCGCTGCCGTGCCAGAGCAGCAGCAAAAAACGCGCCGTGTCCAACGACACAGCGCGTTTTTCTTGTTTATTCCAACCCGATCTGCTGGGCGTATTCTTCCAGCAGCTCCCGCTCCAGGAAGGGGGTTTTCACGCCCTCACGGTCGCGGTAGGTCTCGTGGCCCTTGCCGATGACGGCGATCAGGTCGCCCTCCTGGGCGTGATCCACGGCGTAGTGGAGCGCGTCCAGACGGTCAGGGATCTCCACAAACTTGGCATCGGGGTTGCCCTTGTTCATGCCCACCCGGATATCGGCGAGGATGTCCTCGATCTTCTCAAAGCGGTTGTTGTCCTCGGTCAGGATGGAGAAATCCGCCATTTTGGCACAGGTCTCGCCCATGCCGTAGCGGCGCAGCTTGGAGCGGTTGCCGCCGCAGCCGAACACCACCACCAGCCGGTGAGGGTGATAGGCCCGCAGGGTGGTGAGCAGGCTCTCGGTGGAGACCTCGTTGTGGGCGTAATCCAGCAGGATGGTGAACTTTTTGCTGATGGGCACCAGCTCCACGCGGCCCTTGACCACGCACTTGCCCAGACCCTCGTGGATGGCGGCATCGGGCAGGCCCAGCACCTTGCCCACAGCCAGGGCAGCCAGCGCGTTGTAGACGCTGAACTCGCCGGGCATATTCACTCTGACATCCATATTGTCTCTGCCGGAAACATGGAACGCCACGCCCAGAAAATCGTGGGTGCGCAGCAGCTCACAGCCCTCGGCGCGGTAGTCGGCCTTTTCACTGCGGCCATAGGTCACCAGCTTGCAGGTGTGGCCTTCCAGCAGGGCTTCGGTGTTCTCGTCATCGATGTTCACCACGCCCACATCACACCGCCGGAAGAGCTGGCCCTTCCAGCTGCGGTACTCCTCAAAGGTCTTGTGCTCACCGGGGCCGATGTGGTCGGGGGAAAGGTTGGTGAACACGCCGATATCATAGTGCACCCCCGCCACACGGTCCATCATCAGGCCCTGGCTGGACACCTCCATCAGGGCCACATCGCAGCCTGCGTCCAGAAACTGGCGGAAGGTCTTTTGCAGCTCGTAGCTCTCAGGGGTGGTGTTGGCGGTCTCCTGATGACGGCCCATGAAATAGATGCCGTTGGTGCCGATCATGCCGACCTTTTTCCCGGCAGCTTCCAGCACGCTCTTGATCATGTGGGTGGTGGTGGTCTTGCCCTTGGTGCCGGTCACGCCGATCATGGTCATCCGGCGGGAGGGGTTGCCAAAGAGGTTGCCGCTCATCAGCGCCATGGCATAGCGGCTGCTCTCCACCTTGACCACGGTCACGCCGGGCATGGCAGAAAGGTCAATGTCGTGCTGGATGACCAGCACGCTCACGCCCTTGGCAGCGCAGTCTGCGGCAAACTCGTGGCTGTCACGCTGGGTGCCCACGATGCAGACAAAGGCAAGGCCCGGGGCTGCCTTCCGGCTGTCGTAGATGATGTCCTGCACTTCGGTATCCAGACTGCCCTGCACCAGGGTAAAGGGCACGCCTTCCAGTAATTGTTCCAGCTTCATAACATTACACGCTCCTTATTGGGTCGTTTGGGTTGGGTCTGCATCGCCCGCCGCCGGGGTCGTTCCCTCGGCGGGGTCGGCTGTACAGTCTGTCCGGCCTCGGGGCCTGCCGGGGCTGCGGCGGCATCCGTTGGTGTTTCAGCCGCAGCATCTGCGGCGGCTTCGCCCTCTGCCGGGGCGGTGCCGTCTGTGGCCGTGCTTTCTGCCGTTTCACCGGTCACACCTTCTTCGGCGGGTGTTTCCTCCACCGGTTCGGGCACGATGTAGCCGGAGGGCAGCTCCGGCTCACCCTGTGCAAAGGTAAACTTGCGGGTGCTGGACATGCTGATATGGGTGAAGTCCAGCTTTCCAGTGTCGGTCGCGGCACAGCCCTTGCCGTCCTCATTCAGCAGAACGTGCTTTGCCAGCTTGAGCTTATATTCCAGCTCGTTCAGGGTGCCCAGCCAGACGCTGATGCGGTCCTGATAGAGGAAAGCCATCTCGTCCACATCCGCAAACTCGATGCGGGTCACGTCGGCGCTCATGCCTGCGGCATCCAGCGCGGCCAGCAGGGTGTTCAGGCTTTCCAGCCGCTGGTCCGCCTCCTCCTCAACAGTGCCGGAGGCGCTGCTGTCGGCGGCGCTGTCCGGGATGCTGTCCGGGGTGCTGTCGGCCTTGGGCTCCGCCGCAAAGGTCAGCTGTTCGCCGGGCTCAGCAGAGACCGGTTCGCCGCCGTACAGAGTGGGCAGACCGGCAGGCTGGGCAGAATCCTTCTCCAGGATCTTCAGGCCGCCCGAGAGGGTCAGCCAGCCGGAGGAGGTCTGCATGGCCCAGGCAGGCCGGGCTTCTGTTACCCGCACCACCACGGTGCC
>ENA-OQKK01000136-OQKK01000136.1-human-gut-metagenome-genome-assembly--contig:-NODE-136-length-24890-cov-2.845253_pt1 | contig 24890 bp, 33 predicted proteins | sample MGYA00242648_ERZ504797 | MGnify/ENA primary metagenome ERZ504797 (study PRJEB26092, sample SAMD00036412) | human gut metagenome | host: Homo sapiens | study: EMG produced TPA metagenomics assembly of... | reverse complement strand
AGCTTGTTGGGGCAGCAGGAGCAGAGGGTGTCGGTGGAGAAGGTGAGCTGGATCTTCGTCCCGGGCACCTCCCGCAACTGGTGGACGATATCATTCATGTGCACCACAAAGGCTTCGCTGTAGCCATGGCCGGAGTAGCCCTGGGTGCAGAGCAGGTGATGCGGGCGCAGTACGATGCTCATGCCTTTTTTACCCCCGGGATCCGCTTCCGGATGTTCAGGCCCAGCACGCAGGCCAGCACAGCTTTGATGATGGCGGTGGGGATGAAGGGAAGAACGCAGGCAGAAACGGCCACAGACACGGTGCTGTGGGCGACGATCACGAACAGGATGACACCCACGATATAGTTGACCACGGTGCCCACGACAACCGCCACGGGGAAAGCACCCTTGAAGGCATCCCTGTGCTCCACGCCCAGGCCGATGATGTAGGCCATGATGGGGAAGGAGATCAGGAAGCCGCCGGTGGGGCCAACAAACTTATCGATGCCGCCGGAGAAGTTGGCCAGCACCGGCACACCCACAGCGCCCAGCATCAGGTAAACGAGCGTGGCAATGGCGGACAGCTTGGAGCCCAGCACCACAGCCGCCAGCGTGATGGCGAAGGTCTGCATGGTCATGGGCACGCCCAGCGGCATGGGGATGGAGATCTGTGCCATCACGGCGATGACGGCGGCAAACAGGCCCGCGTAGCAGATATCGCGCACCGAGAACTTACTGGTCTGATTCATAGAAAAAATCCTCCTCTAGTTTGGTTCAAACAACGTCCCGATTAAACCAGAAAGCGGCAGACAGGTCAACTTGCGATTTGCACAAAGGTTTACAATCTGTGAAAATTTGCTGAAAAGCGATCAAACGAAATTTGGACGCTTGTGTATCCGGGCAAAATGCGATACACTACACCTATACATAGGAAAGGAACCTGACAGGCCGCCCCCGGCGGGCCTGAATCTGATAGGAGGAACATGATGATCTGGAATAAGAAGAAGGACGGCGCGGAGAACCCGGGTGCGGAAACGCCTGCGGCACAGACAACCAAGGCCCCGGTGCTGTTTTTGCAGAAGAACTGGAAATGGCTCGTGCCGGTGGTCTGTGTGGTGATCGCGGGCGGTGTGTTTTTGCTCAAGCCCAAGAGCGCCAGCACCACAGCCGTGGACCCCAGCTATCTGGAGACCAGCCCTGAAGTGCGGGATGTCTCCAACACCCTGAGCGGTACCGGCACCCTGAACCCTGCCAACACCTACACCGTGAAATCTCTGGTGGAGGGCAAGGTGCTCACCGGCGAGTTCGAGGAGGGCGACGTGCTGGATGAGGGGAGCATCCTCTACACGCTGGACAGCTCGGACGCTTCCACCAATTTTGAAAAGGCTGAGATCGCCATGCAGCAGGCACAGCGCAGCTATGACAAGGTGGTGGACCGCCAGTATGTGCGTGCCGAGGTGGATGGCACCGTGAGCACCCTGAAGGTCGCCAAGGGCGACGAGGTGACCAGCGGGCAGGAGGTCGCCATCATCCGCGACAGCTCCAAAATGCTGCTGACGCTGGAATTCCCGCCGCTGATGCCGCCAATTTCAGCGTGGGCCAGACCGCCCAGGTGACGCTGGACGGCACCTTTGAGCAGCTGGACGGCACCGTGACCAGCGTGACCGGAACGGATGCCCTGAGCACCGGCAACCTGCTCACCCGCACCGTGACCATTGCCGTGCGGAACGCGGGTGGCCTGACCACCGCGCAGGCGGCCACCGCCTCCATCAACGGGGTCAGCTCCATCGGCTCTGCCACCTTTGGCTATCAGGCAGAGCGTACCCTGACCGCACAGGCCGCAGGCACCGTGACCTCCATCCATGTGCAGGAGGGCCAGACTGTTGCCAAGGACGATATCCTGATCGAGCTGAGCGGCGATGACCTGACCGAGAGCATCCAGTCGGCCTCTGAGACCCTGCGCAGCGCTGAGATCTCCCTGCAGAACCTGCAGGATACCATGGCCAACTATACCGTCACCTCTCCCATCAGCGGCACCATCATTGAAAAGGATGCCAAGGTGGGCGATGCGGTCAAATCCGGCGATACCCTCTGCGTCATCTACGACCTGAGCTATCTGGAAATGGTCATCAATGTGGACGAGCTGCAGATCAGCTCCCTGACTGTGGGCCAGAAGGTGCAGATCACGGCCGATGCCGTGCAGGATAAGAACTATGTGGGCACTGTGACCCGCGTCTCCATGAAGGGCGCTTCCAACGGCGGCACCACCACCTACCCGGTGACCATCCGCATTGACGAGACCGACGGCCTGCGGCCCGGCATGAACGCCAATGCCGAGATCGTGGTGGCCGAGGCTGCCAATGCCCTGACCGTGCCCAATGCGGCCATCGTCCGGGGCGGCTATGTGCTGGTGACCCAGGATTCCCCCAGCGCTTCCAAGGCGGATGCCACCATGGAGGCACCCGAGGGCTTTGTCTATGTGGCCGTCAAGACCGGTGTCAGCGATGATGATTACACCCAGATCGTCAGCGGCATCCAGGAGGGGGACACCATTGGTTACGACCCCAACTCGGTCAGCAGCGACAGCTACTATGACGATGGCAGCGGCATGATGATCTTCTGATGGGAGGATGGAATGAGTGCTCTGATCGAATTTGATGCGGTCTGCAAGTATTACCAGATGGGCGACACCACGGTAAAAGCCGCCGACCACATCACCATGAAAATAGAAAAAGGCGAGTTTGTTGCCATTGTGGGCCAGTCCGGCTCCGGCAAGTCCACCTGCATGAACATCATCGGCTGTCTGGATGTGCCCACGGCGGGCACCTACCGGCTGAACGGCCGGGATGTGGGCAAGATGAGCCGGAACGAGCTGGCCTCCATCCGCAACGAGATGCTGGGGTTCATCTTCCAGCAGTATAATCTTCTGCCCAAATTAAACTTACTGGAAAACGTGGAGGTGCCGCTGGTCTATGCGGGCATCCCACGCGCCGAGCGCCACCGCCGGGCCCGCGAGGTGCTGGAGCAGGTGGGGCTGGGCGATAAGCTGAAAAACAAGCCCAACCAGCTTTCGGGCGGCGAGCAGCAGCGCGTATCCATCGCGCGGGCGCTGGTGCGCAACCCGGCGATCATTCTGGCGGATGAGCCCACCGGCGCGCTGGACAGCCACACCGGCCGCGAGGTGCTGGGAATGCTGCAGGACCTGCATGGGCAGGGCCATACGGTGGTGCTTATCACCCATGACAACTCCATTGCCGTGCAGGCCGACCGCATCATCCGGCTGGAGGATGGTCAGGTGGTCTACGATGGCGACTCCCGCGCGCCGGAAGCCATCGTCCAGCCGACGCTGAACTTTGAATCGGCAGAACAGGAGGGGAACAAATGATCATTGAGACCTTCCGTCAGGCCCTCCAGAATGTGTGGAGCAACAAACTCCGCACCTTCCTGACCATGCTGGGCATCATCATCGGTGTCATGGCGGTCATCGTTATCGTGGGCCTGGGCAACGGCATGACCCAGAGCATGCGGGACAGCTTTTCGGCGCTGGGCACGAATGCCCTGTCCATTCAGGTCTGGGGCTACGGCTCCCGCACCGCCTCGGTGGAGGATGTGTATAAGATCGCGGATAAGAACAAGGAGCTCATCTCCGCAGTCTCGCCCCAGATCGATTTCAGCAACAACACCCCCAAGGTGGGCACCACGACCTACCGCTACGGCACCAGCGTTTACGGTGTGGACGAGCACTACACTGAGATGAAAAACTATACCCTCGCCCAGGGGCGCGGCCTGCAGTACATGGACATCAAGGACAACAAGCAGGTCTGCATCATCGGCGATTACCTCAACCGGGCGGCCTACGGCGGCAACGCGGTGGGCCAGACCATCAAGCTGGGGGCCTACAAGTTCCGGATCGTGGGCGTGCTGAACGCCAAGGTGACGGACAAGAACATGCAGCAGGGCTCCGACGATGACTGCATCTATCTGCCCTACACCACGGCCATGCGGCTCTCCAACCAGTCCAGCGCCAAGAACTTTGTTGCAATTATGAAGGACGAGAGCCGGGCCAACGAGGCCAAGGCGGTGGTGGAAAGCGGTCTGCACGACCTGCTCAAGAGCGACAACGCTTACTACATCTACAGCGCCAGCGAGTGGCTGGAGGAGATGAACGAGATGATCAACATGGTCATCATCATCCTTACCGGCATTGCCAGCATCTCACTGCTGGTGGGCGGCATCGGCATTATGAACATCATGCTGGTGTCGGTGACCGAGCGCACCCGGGAGATCGGCATCCGCAAGGCACTGGGTGCCAAGGAGCGGGTGATCCTGTCGCAGTTCGTGGTGGAAGCTGCCACCACCTCCGCACTGGGCGGCGTGCTGGGCATCGTCCTTGGCTATATCGTGTCCATGGCGGCAAACCGCATCCTGCCCATGATCTCCAGCGACATTGATGTGACCGTCAGTCCCTCGTTCAACTCCATCGTGGTGGCCTTTGGCATCTCGGTGGGCATCGGCGTGCTGTTCGGCTACCTGCCCGCCAAGCGCGCCGCAAGGCTGAACCCCATTGAAGCGCTGAGATATGATTAAACCTTTCACCGCTTCGGTCTGGCTTTGCCAGCGCCTTGCGGAGCTCCCCTAATAGGGGCAACAACGACGACCGCCGCCAGTGGCGGATGAAGGGAGGAGTTGTTGGGGCCGCGGCCAGCAGGATGCAAGTGCAAGGCTTTGCACGAAGCAGACGCTGGGAGCCGCAACCCGGAATACATTAGAAACTATTTTAAGGAGGATTTTCCATGAAAAAGCGAATCCTTGCATTTCTGCTGGCGGTAAGCATTGCCGTGTCGATGCTGGTGCTGCCGGCATCGGCAGCGGGCAACGCCAACACGGCGGTCCAGTTGTCCATCACGCTGAACGCGATGGACAGCAGCCAGCAGGCTGCTCTGAACGCTGTGGTCACCCGCAGTGCGCTGGCCCGGATGCTGGTGTCCTACTCCACCTACCGCGAGAGCGTGGGCTCTCAGGGCACGGTGGGCACCCTGTTCACCGACCTGCCCGGCACTTCGCCCTATGCCCCCTATGTCCGCATTGCGGTGCAGAACGGCTGGATGAACGGCTACACCGACGGCTCTTTCCGGCCCGACAACGCCGTGACGCTGGAGGAGGCGGTCACGGCCATCCTCAAGCTGATGGGCTATAAGATGACCGACCTGAGCGGCTCCTTCCCCAACGCACAGCTGAACAAGGCCAGTGAGCTGGGCCTGCGCAATCAGGTGGACCGCAGCCAGGGCGAGGCGCTCAACTACGAGGAGTGCGCCCTGCTGTTCTACAACACCCTGACAGCCAACGCTGCCAGCGGCAGTGCCTACGGCAGCAGCCTGGGCTTCACGGTCTCCAACGGTCAGGTGGATACCTCCAGCGTCATGCTCAAGAGCCTGAAGGGCCCCTTTGTGGCGGGCGATACGGTCCAGCTGCCCTTTGTTCCCAAGATGGTCTACCGCAACGATAAAGCGTCGGAATCTGCGGAACTGAACAAATACGACGTGTATTATTACAGTGAGAGTTTACAGACACTGTGGGTCTATACCCGCCGGGCCGCTGGCCGCATCACGGCAGTTTCGCCCAGTGCCAGCGCCCCCACCAGTGTAACGGTGGCAGGCACCAGCTATACGCTGGGTTCCTCTGCGGTGGCCTCCCAGGTGTCCTCCCTCAACGGCGGCGGCGTGGGCGAGGTCGTCACCCTGCTGCTGGGCATGAACAATGAGGCTGCCGGGATCGTGACCGGCGAGGAAGCCGACAGCGTGTTTTACGGTGTCGTGCAGACCGCCACCCGCAGTCTGGTGGAAGAGAACGGCGCGGATGTTCTGCAGAAGGTCTCCGTCATGTGCACCGATGGCATTGCCCGCACTGTGAACGTGGACAAGAGCCTGAACTTTCCGCAGGGGTGGCTGGTAGAGATCAAGGTCACCCCGGAGGGCGAGAGCGTGGAGCACATCGATGAACGCCGCGTCAACGGCACCATCAATACCAATGCCACTGCGCTGGGCGCTGCCGCCCTGGCCGACGATGTAGAGATTTTGGATACAACTTCGGAGGGTGTGGCTGGGACGGTTCGTCCCAGCCGCCTAGTCGGGGGTAACACTGAGTGACCTCGATGTCCGCTACTATACCGTCAACGATGCCGGACAGATCGACCGGCTCATCCTGAACGATGTGACCGGCGACCTGTGGAGCTACGGCGTGCTGGACGATGTGAAAAATCTGGCCATGAATTATTCTGACCTGAAGAGCCTCGTCACCGGCATTGTGGCGGGAGACTCCGCCTCCGGCACTACGACCACGACAGGAACCACCACCGGAGCGGCCACGGGCGGCGCCGACGGCTCCGGCTCTGCCTCGGGTACCACCACTGGGACCGGTACCACGGCGGCAGACCGCCTGTCCAACCTGCTGGTGCCCACCACCAGCGAGATCCTGTGGGGCATCGTTTCGGGCGATATCCTGAGCACGGCCTGGCAGAAGCTGACCAGCAACACCGGCTCCCTGATGAGCATTGGCTTCCAGCAGATCGCGGAGATCACGGGCACCCCCTTCAAGCAGATCTTCAACTATATCGGCGGCGGGGCGACCTATATCTGCTACGTCAACGGCGCGGCGGCCAGCTACACCACGGCCATCAAGTATCCGGTGCTGGCGGGCGGCATTGCCGTGCGGCGGGAGACCACCGGCTCTGTCAAGGCCATGATGCAGCTGATGCCCCTGAAGATCGACAAGGTCGGCGCGGCCTCGGTGCTCTCGGGCAATGAACGCTACGAGATGGCAGACAATGTGCAGGTCTACCTGTGGTACAAGGGCCAGTATTACCCCACAAAGCTGGCTCAGGTGGATGCGGATGGCTACCATCTGACCGGCTGGTACGATAATTTCGGCTGCGCTGCCGGAAAAAAGGTCCGCGTCATCATTGCGGTCAAGAACGACTGATGCTTTATTACAGCGGCCTGAGCCGCACACTGCGGCAGCTGCGCTGGGTGCTTTACCCGCGCCGCTGCCCTTTTTGTGACCGGGTGCTGGGCAGCCGGCCTGCCTGCCCGGACTGTGCCGATGGGCTGGCAGAGCTGCGCCGTGCACCCTCCATGCGGCTTTGCGGCTCCGAGCACTACCTGGGACGGCTGGATGGGGCAGCCGCACCCTACCGATACACCGGCCTTGCCCGCCGCGCGGTGCTGCGGGCAAAATATCAGGGCGCGCCCTGGGCAGCTGTGGAGCTGGGCGTGGAGATGGCCCGCCTGCTCTTTGGCAGCGAGATCAGAATGCACGGCTCTGAGCCCCTGCCCGAACCGGTACCGGGCCTTGACAGGGGTTACGACTGCATCCTTCCGGTACCGGCCTCCAGCAAAAAGCGCGGCTACAATGTGCCGGAGCGGATGGCACAGCCCCTTGCCCGGGCGGTGGGCGTGCCGGTGGTCACAGACGCGCTGACCCGTGCCCGCTCCACCCGGCGGCAGGAGGGGCTTTCCCTTGACGAGCGGCTGGCCAATGTGGCGGGTGCCTTCCGGGTGGCCCGGCCGGAGGCTGTGGAGGGAAAGCGCATCCTTCTGGTGGACGATGTCCTGACCACCGGAGCCACGGCCTCGGCCTGCGCGCAGGCTCTGCTGGATGCCGGTGCGCAGAGCGTGTTCGCTGTGGCGCTGGCCACGGTGGAGTTTCCGCAGCCGGTGGGCAGCACAACGGCCATTGCCGAAAATGAAGAAGAAATTTGAAAATAGTGCTTGACAAAACACCATTCTTCGGGTATACTGATTGAGCTGTGAGCGACAAGCTCGATCAGATGTCCGGGTGTAGCGCAGTTTTGGTAGCGCGCTTGAATGGGGTTCAAGAGGCCGTGAGTTCGATTCTCGCCACTCGGACCAGATGATTCCCAGTCGAACAACTGTTCGGCTGGGAATTTTTTTGTTTTTCGGAAGCAGACGCTTCGGAAAGATTAAAATAAATAAGCATTTCCGTGTCTGTGATCTCGATGCGATTTACAAAGGTATCAATGATCCTGCGGTTATAATCCTCGGTACGTTCATTAGGAGAGATAAGGAACTGCTCCAATAGGAAGAGGATGCGCTCACGATCCAGAACGGGTGGATGAACTTCTTTCAGGGATTCTAATTGATAGTTGAGGGTGCTTTCCTGCTGCTCCAAGTCAGCAAGGCGGGCGGACAGACGAGAGCTGGCAGTACCGTTTTCAATGGATTCAATGATATTGTTGATTTTTCGGCGCACATCAGCCAGGTTTTGCTCTAACATTGCACGCTCTGGATCGGGCTGGTTGACATCTGCCTGCTGTGCAGCGGCAATAGCGTCGGCCAGATCTTCAAGAGTGTCTGGACGAAGGATATTTTCACAGATGGCATTGACCACAAGATTCTCGGCAACATCTTTTGGGATGTTTTTCTTTTTGCAGGTACCGCCATCAGCTTTATTCCCGCAAGCATAGTAATAGTAAACATCGTTGCGGCAGTTGTGGCCGGAGATGCCCCGCATCAGACTGTGGCAGCAACCGCAGAAAAGCTTGCCAGAGAGCAAGTAATCAGCATGGGAACTATGTGGTGCACGGTGCTGTTTATTGAGCGTGAGCATTTTCTGCGCCCTCTTCCATAAATCATCGTCGATGATGGCGGGGATTGCCCCATCAATACGGACATCGTAGGCTTTGCAGATATAGACACCGTGATAGGCTTCATTCTGGATGATGCGAGGAATGCTGCATTTGTTGAAAGAATTGCCCTTACTGGTACGGAGCCCGGCAGCGTTCAGCTGATCCACGATGGAAGCGCTGCTCTCTCCGGCCGCATAATGCTCAAAGATGAACCGGATAGTGGGGGCATTTTTCTCGTCAATAATAAAACGCTTGTGTTCATCTGTGGTAAGCCCCAGGGGGCGGTTAGGATTGATTGCCTTCCCCTTGAGTGCGGATTCCCGCATACCACGCCGCATCTTTTGAGCCAGCTCAGCGGAATAGTATTCGGCCAGGGATTCCATCAGACCTTCCAAAATAATGCCCTCTGGTCCTTCCACAGAGCTTTCGGCTGCATAAAGAATACGAACTCCGTTATCTCGCAGCTTCTTTTTGTAGACCGCACTATCATAGCGATTGCGGGCAAAACGGTCAGTTTTCCAGCAGATCACGAGATCGAACAGATGTTTGCTGCTATCTGCGATCATCTGCTGAAAAGCCAGCCTGGATTCAACACCACGGCCCGAAATGTGCCGGTCAATGTATTCATGCACGATTGTCAAGCCATGCTGCCGGGCGTAGGCTTCGCAGTCCCGGCGCTGGCCCTCGATGCTCTGCTCGGTCTGCTGGGAACCGCCGCTGTAACGGTAGTAGGCAACCAGACGGTTCCCGGGAGACACTTCTTTCTTCTTGCCATGATTGCTCCTTGTGCGCTGAGCAGGATCATGGTACAATGAACTTGCTCAGCAGGCGTGTTTTCTTATCCTATGATTATTCTCCGACAGACAGATTCCCCGTCTGGCCCCGGCGGCTCTATCGTACAGAGCTGCCGGGGATTCTTTTTGCAATAAAAACGACCCCGCCATGGTACGCATCGTTGGGAGGCGCGGCGGGATCTGCAGCACGATTTTAATTGGTAGGTTCCGAGGACTCTGCCCCCAACTGTGCCCTTAGAAGCTCCATCATATTGACCATGGGCAGTATGATCTTGCCGTTATTCAGGACGGTGGTAGAAATTGTTTCGATTTTACCCCGGGCGATACTATAGAGAGCGGTTGAACCATTCAGCCACAAGGATGCGGTGAAATCTTCATCTTTTGTGGATGCAGAAGTGCAAAACTCGCCGATCAATACGATATGATATTCCAGCTTGGCATCGGTGTTGTCCGGAACAGAATAACTTCCATCAAGGGTCAAACGAACCTTGCCCAGCTTTTCTGTTTCATCATCAGAAAGTGAAAGCTTGCTCACTGCCACCTTTACGTCTGTTTTCAAAACAGCATCATCGCCAATATCAAGCAAGTTGTTTGTAATGGTGCATTCTGTAATGAAACTGTTTTTATATTGGATGTTGGCCGAAAATTCATTGACATTCACGATGCGATCCCTCCCGGTGCCACTTTCTTGAAATCAATACGGAGCGCGTTTGAGAACTCGGTTTCCTCAGAAACAACGGTATGAATACTTTGCGAACGCACAGGAAAAAGCTGAACAGAGACAGATACTTCATCAAAAATTAAGGGACACTGTACAGAAAGCTTGAGCGCATTTGCGATTTCCACTAAGGTGTCGATGGTGTAATTGCATTCGCCGCTTTCCCAGCGGGATACGAGGCTTTGTTTTACACCCATTTTTTCGGCAAGCTCTTTCTGGGACAAATTGAGCTGCTTGCGCGCCTCCCGGATGATCTGACTGAGTTCAATGTGAAGCGCGGTCTTAGCTGTTTCTACAACAGACATGCTCTGGGTCAGAGCTTCCACCAGATCAGTCAACGTTGCTTTGCAGGACATGTTCATCTCTCCTTTAACAATTCTTCTAAACGCTGCCTTGCGATTGGAGTATATGCTGAATAACTGGTTTTCTTTTTGCCTGCCCGTTCATAGAAAGCAGCCAATAAGTAAAGGTGCCCCTCCTGATAAACGAACAGGATCCGAACGTTGGATGACGTAAATGGAAAACGCATCGAACAGAGCGGAGCTTCTCCGGCGAGGTGCTCCATGGGAGCTCCTTTCCCTTTGATCGCATCATCTCCGTATGAGTTCAGATTGAAAAGATACTCTTCCAGCTTTGACAGGAACTGCCCTTCGACACCTGCGCCTTTCAGGACTGCAAGCAGCTCACTGATCACGGCGGAATGCAAGGTTATCATACTCTCGTATTTTGAAAACAGTTCAATCAACAACCGCAAAAATCGATCTTTGTTCAGAAAAATCACTTCCTCCAATATGAATTATATCACTTAAAAGTTATATTTTCAATAGAACGCTCCACAAAAACGTGAAAGCCCCGCCATGGTACGCATGGATGCTCATCCCCCCACCGGCTGAGCCCGGCGGGGGATTGTTTTGCCCCGCTGGTGTTGCCGCACTGGCGGGGTTATTTATTTGTATTGGTAAGGCCTTCGCGCAGTGCAGCAGCATCTCCGATTGTCCAACGGGAAATGTCCTTGGGTTTTCGATTCAGGCCATCATTATAACCTTGTTCGTAGCCGTTTTTCTTACCCTTGCGATAGCCTTCGCTGAAACCTTCCTTTGTGCCGAAATTGTATCCGTTATCATAGCCGGAGGATTTGGCATCTCTTTGCACTCTTTCGATATAAGGAGAAGACGGTGTATAGTGAGGTGCAAAATATCCTTCGCCAACGCAAAGGCCCGCAAAAAATAGAGAGATGGCAATAATAGTAAGAAAATAAATAAAAGTCGGAAGTGTTGCTGCTGCTTTTTCAGTTGCCGACTGAATGAATTAGCTTGCTGATTCCAATAAATAGAATCATGTCCGTCACAATCGGAAGAATTATAAGCAGTCATTAACCGGGTATTTAATGATCGAATTTCACGATGAAGGTTGCCATTCTCTTGACATTCGTTATCATAGAAATGGGCCCATTCCTCCGCAGTGGAACCCTTATAGCGAACGGGATTTTGTACATTTCCCTTGAGCTCTTCTAGTGAAAGTTGAGTGTATCTATTCTGGGCCTCAGTACAAGCATTGTACCAATATTCCGCAGTTTGTCCGGCATATGTATCAGTTATAATTTTAGGAAGAGAGTGATTTTTGACTAACTGAGAAAAATACTGTTTATACCAGTATTCAGCATTATGGCCTTCGTAGAGTTCAGGCTCTGGGGGAGCTTTTTGTCGCAAGTATTCGACTTCGGTGCGAAGATCTGCGATTTTAGACTGGTAGAGTGAGCAACTTTTTTCAAGCCCAAGATACTTTTCCCGCCACTCGATGGAACTTGAATCGTCCGGCATCCGGGTCTGCGTTTGCAGTTCAAAATAACGGTCTGCCCAGTATTTGGCACCATGGCCGAGATAGGATGAACTGGACATAATATGCCTCCTTATTTACGCTTCTTTCGTATCCAATGCATCCGCAGCAAGTTTTTTATAGTATCCTGTACGATGTAAGTCCTCTGCGTACTCAATGACCTTAGACTGACCTTCTTCATTCAGCTCATCGAAAACCGAGAGCAAAGAGGTTTGGGCCTTGGTGAGGGAGGTCTGTGCCGGTTCGGCATCTTCCATTCCCATTAAATAAGTGGGAGTGGTATCTAGTACCAATGCAAGTTTTTCAAGAATAGAACGTTTCAGGTTGACAACAAGGCCATTTTCATATTTATAGATGGCCGCTTTTTGCACACCAACTTTGGCACCGAGTTCTTCCTGCGTCATCTGATGCTCAATGCGAAGCTGGCGTATCCGTTCGCCGGTGGTCATAGGACATCACCCTTTCATACGTTGTATCTTAATAATAACACAGATAATCTAAAAAGCAAGAAAAAATATCTTGACAAGATTCATACAACATGCTAATATTTAAGTGTCCTAAAAAGATACTTAAATATAGAACAATATTTAAGGGGATGGATGAACGGAGGTGAAAAAGGGTGAATAAGAGAAAACTCAATGCTGTTATGCAGTTGCATGGGGAATCGCAACAAAATCTGGCGGATTTCCTCGAAATGAGCCTCTCACGGCTGAATGCTAAAATTAATGAATACCGTGGAGCACAGTTTCGACAGAATGAGATTGCAGCCATTCAGGAGCATTACGGCTTGACTGCCGAAGAAGTGAACGAGATATTTTTTGCTTCATTGGTATCTCAAAAAGATTCTAACGGGCCAGCGGCTTGACCCCACCGACCCGAAGAAGAACGCATGAAAAAGCCCCGGCGGGGAGCCGGGGGAGGAAGGGGGATGAAGAGGTGGCAGACAACAAAAAGCCCTGCGCTCCGGTGGAAGAGGAGAGCAGGGAATACGATGTGACATTTCGGGAAATAGACCCGCTGTGTGCCGCGCTGGACGAACTTTGCATGGCGTTGAATTGCTGGTATGCTGCAATGAACAGCCCGTGGCAGCGGGAAGATCAAACATACCGCAAGATGTTGGCAAAGAAAACCAAGACAGCATTGAAGCGGATTATTCAGAACGAGGGTGAATCGGCTGATGAAGTGTCTGACAAGAGGTGCTGTAAATCGATTGAGGATCCCGATAGAAGTTGATTTCTCCATCAATGAACATTTCTCGGATGGCTTTCAGACACCAGTTACAAGTAGGGCAATCGTGGTAACCGCCACAACCGCCCGGATAACTAAAGAAAGGCTCAGGGGAATCCGGTGATTGAAGAATAACAATGGAAGCGTGATAAGGTTCCTGCTCGTAAGAAAAGCACTGGGGACAGCCGATGCGAAAATCAATTCGATAGGACATTGTATTCACCTCCTTTCTGCTTGAAAGCTTAACATGATTCTGCTGAGAGCACAAGGAATGGTGAACAAGAGTATATGAAAAAGCCCAGGCTGGGAGCCGGGGGAAATGGAGAAATTATGAAGTACGAAGAAATTATGGCGTGCATCCAGGATATCAACGGCCCTTGGAGCAACGCGGCCTGCATGGGCTACTGCTTGATCGCAATGCGCCGGGCGGGGCTGAGGCCTACGGTACAGCGCCGGGTGCTGCGGGTGCTGGAAGGGGTGTTCGACGATGTGAGTGTGGAGAAGGCCGAGAAGACCGGATATGCCAATAAGGAGGAGTAAGGAGTGGACCGTTATATGATCGTGATCCCGGCGAAGAACCGGGCATTCAACATGAAGTGTGATGATGGTGACAGCATGAAGCTGGAGACCCTGCAGAAGCTGGTGGGCGGGCCAATCGAGCCGGTGCCCGCCTTGCTGAGCGCCGAGTGGGCGCGGGAGAAGGATGTGGACGGCATTCTGCTGCTGGTGAACGAGGAAGGGCTGATGAAGGAGCGCCCCCTGACGAACCAGCGCGCCAGTGAGATGACGGCGGCAGAGCTGGTGGGCCCGGCAGTCGTGGCCGCAAAGCGCGGCGATGAGCTGATCGGCTTTGCAAAGCCTGTGGTGGAGACCATCTGCGCCGAGTGGCTGTGAGGTGCTGCCATGGGCCGAAAGCAGAAACTGCCATTTGAGCACTGGCAAATTATTGAATTACTGCACATCACACAGGATTTTTACTCAAAACCGGAGAATGAGGCTGCATTTCAGGAATGGAAGGCGGCCAGAGATGCGAGAAAAGCAAAAAGGCCCGCCGGTGCGGGAACACCGACGAGCCAACCAGGGTGATGGTTTGACAACACATCACCAGAAGTTTAACACAGAGCTGGAGGATTTGCAAATGAAAAAAAGGATAACGGGCAGCGTGCTGAGCGCCGGTGCCATTGTGCTGGGACTGGCTGCCGTAGGCTGCGGCGGGGCCATTGAGAACGCGGCCAACGGTTGGGCAATGCTGGGCTACACGCTGCTGGCCATCGTGCTGGGGTGTGCAGCCCTGGCGCTGGCCGGGCTGGGCCTGGTGGTGGAGCAGCGGAAGGAGCCGCAGAAGATCCACAAGGTGCCGGAGAACACGGTGAAGAAGGCCGTCTGCGGCAGAAAGGTGGGGTAAGGATGAAAATCACGATTTACAGAAATGGAAACGATGGCGGTCTGAGCATTGAGGATGGTGAGAGTGAAGCGGATGTTACACGGGTGATAATGCAGTCGGCAGTAAGTTTTGTTGTCAGCAGCGTGCCCAGTGACCTGAACAACACCCAGAAAGAGGAGATTGTTCGGAACTTTGCAAAGGCCGCTGAACTGGAAATGCGGTTGGCACTGAGCCGTAACCCGGTGACAGGCCGCTTTGAGGATAAAGAAGCTGCTTTTATGGAAGAGCTGATAAAACGGGCGATGGAGGCCAAGCAGAAATGACGCTGGAAGAGTACAAGAACATTTTGATTACCGGGACACCGAGTGACCGGGCGCGGGCCATTGCCGAGGCCGGGAACGACAGGAGCCTGACCGACGAGGAGTTCCACGAGCTGACGGCCATGATCAAGGGCGTTGTGCGGCCCGGGCGGCGGAAGATGACCCCGGACGAGGCAAAGCTCTGGGCGGAGGTGAGCCGGATCAACACCCGGTTGAAGGACGAGATGGTGAACGCGGGCTTTGCCGTGCGTGCCCTGCCCGGCGACCTGCAGGAGGATGCAATCAACGTTCTTTCCCGCACGGTGAGCGGGATGCTGGGCGACCTGACCGCCATGATGGCCGAGACCGGGGAACCCTGATGGATAAGACCCAGTGTGTACATGTATTTGAGATCACCCGGAGCCGGTGCCTGACCTGTGCAGGCCGGAACCGGGCGTGCGGGGAATATGAAGAACGGAGAAACTATGAAAAACGATGCAAGAAAGATGGCACTGGAGAACCAGATCGAGCTGGCACAGCAGAATGCGATTGACTTCACCCATGCCTGCATGACCATTGCGCTGCATGATGTGTTCGGCGTAGGCAAAGACCGGCTGGACAAGGTGACCCAGCGGAAGGATGAAATCAATGGGGAGCTGATGCGGCGGATGGCCATACCTGCAAAGAATCAGAAGGCCCAGCTGAACGAGGCCGAAAAATGGCTGGTGGGGTTGCTGCCAGAGGGTGTGGTGAGCGTATTTCGTGTCCCGGTGATAAAAGGTGTGCCCCGGAAGCGGCGGGAAGTTCAGCTGAAGATGGCCATTGACAGGGCGGCCACGCTGGAATGGCGGGGTTATGCTACCGCCTGCGCCCAAGTGCTGGGCTTTGGCCCCCGGCGGCTGGAAAAACTGCGGCAGGAAACAATTGCGAATTTTGGCCAGCTGAACGAGTGGGTGGAAACCGACGGCGTGGATGTGGCCATGGAAATGCTGTGCCGCTGCGCCCGGGACGCTTACAAGACCGAGGTAGAAGTGCTGGATGTGCCGGACGAGGCTGTATTGGAAAAACAGCGGAGGGAAACGGCGGAGACGATACGTCAGCTGCAAGTGCAGGCGGTACGGCGGGAAGTGAGCCGCAAACGGGTGCCTTGTGTGCTGCCGCTTTCGGAAGCCGAGGTGCAGCGGCGTGTGGAAGCGGTAACTTCATCGGTGCACAGCTCCCCTGAAATGAGCACCGTACTTAGTAGAAGGAGAATCTGAGATGCAGAGCGGATGCAGATGGGTATACACCCTGATGGACTGGGAAACCGGCGAGGTGGTGGCCAAGGGCACCAGCGTGGAGCTGGTGGAGCAGGGATATTTTCCCGATGTGAACAAGCTGAGCAGCGTTTGGAATAATCTGGAAAAGTGCAAGAACCCCAGCCCGAAGAGCTACCGGTGGAAGATGGAGCGGAAGAGCACCAAGGACGACCGGGTGGAGAGGGCCCGGGCAGAAGGCCTGAGTGCGGACGAGCGGGCCGAGACCCGGATGGTGCGGGTGTACAGCTGCTACGGTGCGGACGGCACCCTGCTGGGCAAGGGCACGGCGGCAGAGCTGAAGGACAAGGGATTGTTTGGCAGCGAGGGCACGGTGCACGAGTGCTACCGCAAGCGGGGCGGCGTGTACAAGCCCGGCGGCGTTGCGCGGATGGAGATGGAGCTGTGCCAGAAACGGATCAAGCACCCCATAAAGCGGCCGGATCAGCCGGTAAAGGTGAAGCGCAAGCCCATTGGCGGCGTGCTCGACCCCAGCCCCCTGGCCTACGATGTGCATGACCTGATGATCTACAACGCTCAGGTCCGGAAAATTGGAAAGCCGGAGCTGACCTACGGATACTGGGCGAAAAAAGGAAAGCCCGCCACACCTTAAACACCTTAATCTATTATGAAGAGCAACGGATACGATGGACCTGACACGTCCACCGTATCCGTTACGTTTCATAATACCTTTATAAAAAAGAGGGGGAAGGGCCCTCTTTGGGGAGCTAGTATACCCGTTATTTCTGTGACGGTGGGGTCACGGGAAAGAGAATATCAGCAGAAAGTGAAAGCCAGCAGGAGGGCACCGGGATGCGCTGTAACTACATCCGAGAGAAAAAATACCAGTGCGGGGATGACTACATGGCAGTCGGAGTGTTCTCCATCATCCCCCAGGAACACCGGGGCCGGGGAAAGAAGCGGAAGGAATCCAGCGAGGGGCAGAAGGCGAAGAACAAAATGGATTCCCTGCGCAAGCGCCAGAGAAAGGCGCTGACCAATTTCAGTCCGGCGGGAATGTTCCTGACCGGTACATACGAGGATCCATTTCTGCCGGAGGACATTCTGGCCTGCCGGAGAGACGTGGAGAACTACAAGCGGCGGGTGATGGCGGCCACCTGCAAGCGGTTCGGGGCAAGGCGGGAGGACATCCGCCTGATGCTGGTGGCGGTGCGCAAGGGAGAAGCAGGACGGCTGCACATGCACGGTTTTGCGGAATGCCAGGGCCTGACCGCGGCCAAGCGCCGGGAGTGGCGGGAGATGCTGGAGGATCTGTGGCGGCGGCGTATCCCCGGCTCCAATGAGTTTGAGCCGCTGGGCACCATGAACGTGAATCGGATCGACATGAAAAAGCTGCTGGGCAAGAGTGTGCAGGGCGAATACGGCACGGTGGGCTACTTCTACGGCCACAAGGAGCGGCTGTGGGTGGAAACGGCCAACCTGCGCCCGGCCATTGAGCAGGCCCCCAACGATGGCAGATGGAGCCGGAAACAGCTGCGGGCCGCCTGCGGGGAAAAGCAGAACGATGCCAAGTGGTGGGAGCAGCGGTTTCCCGGCTGGAAGATGGAAAAGTGCATCGTGCTGGAGCCCGGCGGGCTGCATGAGAGCCCGAAGCGGGAAGGAACCGGCTGGGAACGGCTGGAACCACAATGCTATGTGATCCTGCGTCGGAGGGAGGCTGCGATTCTTCGCACCTGACAGATAAAACACCGGTATTTTGCGCGTTATACCCATGCGAAAAGAAGGTGGGGCGGTGACAAAAGAGCAGAAGAAAGCGACCCGGCAGGCTCTGCGCCGATATGGCGAGGGGTCTGTTTGTGCTGCCTGGGCGCAGGTAATCGGGGCGGTGCTGGCCTGGTACGACCGCAATGACCCGGTATGCGCCCAGCTGCTGCGGCTGCGCTACCTGCAAGGTCTGCCCGAGGAAAAGGTGATCGCCCGGCTGTATGTGGGGCGGACGACCTACTACACCAAAGAGCTGGAAGCCCTGAGCACCGTGGCAGTGTGTGCAGCGGATGCAGGGCTGCTGCCCGGCGGGCAAATGTCCGGGGTATTTTGAGCGGGCGAGACGTGGTAGGCTATTTGCAAAGGCAGGTGAGAGAGTTGGCGAAGAAGCGGGCGTACTGCAAGAACACGGTGGCCGGGAAGCAACGGGGAAAGAAATACCCGGCGGCGTTCCGGGCCGAGGTGGTAATGGCCATGCTGGGCTCCAACTCCATCTGCGCTGTGGCGAAGAAGTACGGCGTGCCGGAATCGACCATTCGCAGCTGGATGAGCGAGGAGGCAGGCCGCAGTGATGCCTTTGCAAAGGCCGGCAGGAAGCCGCGCGGGAGATTGCCATCCGGGCAAGCCTGGGTGTGCGGGCACAGGTGACCTTTTTTGCAGGCCGGGCCGCTGAGAGCCAGCGGGCGGCGCAGATCACGGAGAGGCTGCACCGGCGTTTGGACGAGGACACCCGGGCCCGGGACTTTGCCGTGGGCACCCTGCTGAAGGATGACCCGGAGGAGCTGGCGGATGCCACCGAGACCGGCCTTGTGGTGTATGGAGGGGTCGGAACCCGGAACTTGCGGCTCTACGAGGACGAGCGGAACCTGTTAAATGCCGAGCTGGAACGGTACGAGGGCCGGGTGATGAGCGACAAGAACGCGGCCGGTGTGGCCAAGGTGCTGATGGAAGTGGCCGAAAAGGCTGCTGCCATGGCCCCGGCGGAGAGCACCGACAGCGTGAGCGGCCCGCCGATGGTGGAGATCGCGGCAGCCAGCGACGCGGACGGCCAGCAGGAGGTGGAAGTGGATGGCGGAACAGAGGATGCGTGACGGCAGACCGGTGATCTGGTCACCACAGCCCGCCCAGGCACGGTTCATGCAGCGCACCGAGAACGAAGTGCTGTATGGCGGGGCCGCAGGCGGCGGAAAGAGCGACGCGCTGGTGATCGAGGCCCTGCGGCAGGTGGAGATCCCACACTACCGGGGGCTCATCATCCGAAAGACGTTTCCCCAGCTGCGGGAGCTCATTGACAAGACCATGCGGTATTACAAGCCGGTTTTCCCAAAAGCCCGGTACAACAGCAGCACACACTGCTGGACCTTCCCCAGCGGGGCAAAGATCTATTTTGGCAGTCTGAACCACGCCCAGGACAAGTACAACTATCAGGGCCAGGCCTACGACTTTATCGGCTTTGACGAGCTGACCCATTTCACCTGGGAAGAGTACAGCTACCTGCTGAGCCGAAACCGACCCAACGGCCCCGATACCCGGGTCTACACCCGGGCCACGGCCAACCCCGGCGGCATCGGCCACGGATGGGTGAAGGCAAGGTTCGTCAGCCCGGCCCCGCCCGGCACCCGGATGGTGCAGATGGTAAAGGCCAGGGCTCCGGACGGACGGGAGATCGTGCAGCGGCGGACCCGCATCTTTATCCCCAGCACCGTGTTTGACAACGCGGCTCTGCTGGAAAATGACCCGGGCTACCTGGGCACGCTGGCTGCGCTGCCGGAAGCGGAGAAGAAAGCCCTGCTCTACGGCGACTGGGACAGCTTTACCGGGCAGGTGTTCACCGAGTGGAAGAACGACCCGGCCCACTACGACGACCAGCGGTGGACACATGTGATCCGCCCGTTCCGCATCCCGGGACACTGGAAGATCTGGCGGGGGTACGATTTCGGCTACTCGAAGCCCTTTTCCGTGGGGTGGTATGCGGCGGACGAAGAGGGCAGGCTTTACCGCATCCGGGAGCTGTACGGCTGCACCGGGACCCCCAACGAGGGCATCAAGGCTGACCCTGTGAAGCAGGCGAGGATGATCCGGGAAGCAGAAGAGAACGACCCCATGCTCCGGGGCCGCACCATTCTGGGCGTGGCCGACCCGGCCATCTTCAACGAGAGCCAGGGCGAGAGCATTGCTGCCATGCAGGAAAAGAGCCCGAACTTTCTCCACTGGGCTCCCGGCGACCACACCCGGCTGGCGGGCAAGATGCAGTTCCACTACCGGCTGGCGTTCCAGGCGGACGGGCGGCCCATGCTGCAGGTGTTCAACACCTGCAAGCACTTTATCCGCACCATCCCGAACCTGGTATACAGCGAGAGCAACGTGGAGGACATTGACACCGACCAGGAGGATCACATCTACGACGAGTGCCGGTATGTGCTGATGGAGAATCCCCTCAGCCCGCCCCGGACAGAGCCGGTGCAGCCCATGCCGGATGACCCGCTGGAGCTGGGGAAGAAAGCGAGGTTTTTTAGAGTATGACCGACGTGATCGGCACAGAGCAGGTGGCGAAGGCCACGGCGCTGTTACAGAGATACAAGACCGGCAAGGCGGCGCTGGACAAGCGGATCGTGGACAACGAGCTGTGGTTCCGGATGCAGCACTGGGCCAACTACAAAAACGAGATGATGGAGGGCAAGCCCAAACCTTCCAGCGGGTGGCTGTTCAACAGCATTGCCAACAAGCACGCCGATGCCATGGACAACTACCCGGAACCCAACGTGCTGCCCCGGGCAGCGGACGACGAGCAGACCGCCAAGGTGCTTTCCAAGATCCTGCCGGTGCTGCTGGAACAGGCAGAATACGAGCAGGTGTACAGCGACACCTGGTGGCGCAAGCTCAAGCAGGGCACCGGCGTGAAGGGCATCTTCTGGGACCCGGGGTTACGGAACGGCGTGGGTGACATCTCCATCAAGAGCATGGATCTGCTGATGATGTACTGGGAGCCCGGCGTGATGGACATCCAGGACAGCCCCCACCTGTTCAGCCTGGCGGTGGCCGACAACGAACAGCTGAAGGCCCAGTACCCCCAGCTGGAAGGCCACACCGGCAGCACGCTGGAAGTGGCAAAGTACATCCACGACCAGAGCATTGACACCTCGGACAAGAGCGTGGTGGTGGACTGGTACTACAAAAAGGCCCGGGAGGACGGCCCGCCTCTGCTGCACTACTGCAAGTTCTGCAACGGCGTGGTGCTCTACGCCAGCGAGAACGACCCGGCCCTTGCTGACCGGGGATTCTACGACCACGGCAAGTACCCCTTTGTGTTCGACACCCTGTTTGTGGAAGAGGACAGCCCGGCGGGCTTTGGGTACATCGACGTGATGAAGGACACCCAGACCGCCATTGACGAGATGAACGCAGCCATGGACGAGAACGTGAAACTTTCGGCCAAGGCGCGATACATCATCCAGGACGGTGCGGGCATCAACGAGAAGGAGCTGGCCGATTTCGGCAAGGACATCGTCCACGCGGCAGGGCGGGTGACGGACGAGACCCTGCGGCCCTTACAGACAGCGGGGCTGGCGGGCAACCTGATCACCTACCGGGACGCAAGAGTGGCGGAGCTGAAGGAGATCAGCGGCAACCGGGATGTTTCCCAGGGCGGCACCACCAGCGGCCTGACTGCGGCTTCTGCCATTGCGGCGCTGCAGGAGGCTGGCTCGAAGCTCTCCCGTGATATGCTGAAAAGCGCTTACCGGGCCTTTGCAAAGGAGTGCTATTTCATCATCGACCTGATGCGGCAGTTCTACGACGAGAGCCGGGTCTACCGCATTACCGGCGACAGCGGCCAGCCGGAGTATGTGCAGTTCTCCGGGGCAATGCTGCAGCCCCAGCCGGGTGGCATGATCGGCGGGGTGGAGCTGGGCAGCCGCGAGCCGGTGTTTGACATCACGGTATCGGCTGCCAAGAAGAGCACCTTCAGCCGCCTTTCCCAGAACGAGACGGCAAAGGAGTGCTACCAGATGGGGCTGTTTGCCCCGGCCAACGCTGACGCGGCGCTGGCGGTGCTGGATATGATGGACTTTGAGGGCATCGAAAAGGTGCGGGAACGGGTGCAGCAGAACGGTACCCTGTACACCCAGCTGCAGCAGGCCATGGAGCAGCTGCAGAAGCTGAGCACCATCATTGACCAGCAGAACGGCACCAACATGAGCGCCATGGCCGGGGCCGCTGCACAGGCGGCCGGAACCACGGGCGGCGGCAGCGGCGGACAGACCACCGCAAAGACGGCGACCAACGGCCTGGGGGCTGTGGTGGGCGGCGGAGGCAACAGCCTGGCCACCCAGGCGGCACAGCGGGCCATGAACGTGAATAATCCGAATAAGTGACCCGGCGGGCACACAGATTTGAGGCGAAACCTCTCAGTCAAAGCCTTTGGCATGACGGGAAGGCTTTACGGTAAAAGGTGAAAGGAGTAATTGAATGATCCAGATCACTTACAACGAGATGGGAGACATGATGTTCCTGCGGGCCGAGGGGCACGCGGAGTTTGCACCCAAGGGGCAGGACATTGTATGTGCTGCCGTGAGCGCGCTGATGCAGACGCTGGCCTACAGTCTGGACAGCGGGACCGTGACCTGTGCTGATGACCGGAACCTGATGGTGGTACAGGCAAAGCAGGGCACTGACAGCCTGGCAAAATTTGAGCTGGTGACGGACGGTCTGATCCTGCTGGCGGATGCTACCCGGAGCATGTGCGGTACATCAACCTGCACGCAGACAAGGCAGATGCCATTGATCTGCAGATGTTTGCAGACGGGGGCACAGGTGCCAACGGGGACGGAACCTCTCAGTCCGCTGGCGCGGACAGCTCTCCCAACGGGAGAGCCAACGCATCTGCAGGGGCAGCGAACGGGAAGGCAATGCCATTGAGCTGCCCGCCCTGCGGCCGGCAGAAGAGCGGCTGGCCCGGCGGAGCGGGGTGCTGAAGCGGAGCAGCCGGGAAGAGGGCTCACCCTCTCAGTCGGCGCAGAGCGCCGCCAGCTCCCCCGAGGGGGGAGCCCTTGGCAGTGAGGAAAAGTCTGAGCTGGACGAGGAAGCGGAAGAGAACCAGAACGAAGCCGAGGGCAAGGACGGCGAGGAGAAGGGCGAAGGCAAGACCAAGAGCCCGGAGGAGCGGCGGAAAGCCTTTGGTGAGCTGCTGCGCGGAGAGTATGCCGACCTGACCGAGGAGCTGATGCAGAACGCCGTGACCGAAGCGACCCGGCGGCTGGAAGCAAGCCCGGCCATGAAGGGTCTGATGCAGGCGCTGCAGGAAAAGTACGGCACGGATGCCAACGACCTGGTGGCCCTGACCGAGGCTGTGCGGAACGGTGCGGTGAAAGACGATGCCTACTACGAGAAGCTGGCCATGGAGAAGGGCGTTTCCACCAGGACGGCCCGGGAGCTGGACAAGCTGGAAAGCCAGAACAAGCACCTGACCGAACAGCAGCAGATGATCCAGCAGATGGAGCGTCAGCGTGTCCAGCAGGCCCGCATTGCCGAGCTGCAGGCCGGATGGGACCGGGAAGCGGAGCAGCTGAAAGCCCAGTATCCCGACTTCAACATGGCTGAGGTGCTGGCGAACCCGGAGGTGGAGAAGATGATGCGGTCGGGCGTTTCTATGACAAACGCCTACCGCAGCGCCTACTTTGATCACATCCTGAAACAGCAGCAGGCCGCCACGGCCCGGCAGGTGGAGCAGGGCGTGGTGAACCGGATGCAGCAGCGCAACGCCCGGCCCGGCGAGAATGGCACCCGCCCCGGCGGCGCGGTGCAGACCAAGATCGACGTATCCCACATGAGCCGCAAGGAAATGGAAGAGATGGAGAAGCGGGTCATGCGGGGTGAAGTTATTACACTTTAACAGGAGGAAGCTATGAAAGACAAGACCATGAAGCTGGATCTGCAGATGTTTGCAACGGCCAGCACCCAGAACCAGAATACCACCGGCGCATCCGGCATGAGTGCCGAGATGAAGACCTTTTACGAGAAGCGCCTGATCGACCAGGCAGAGCCTGCCCTGGTGCATGACCAGTTCGGCGACCCGTATCCCATTCCGGCCAACGGAGGCAAGAACATCGAGTTCCGCAAGTATGACAGCCTGCCCAAGGCCACCACTCCGCTGACCGAGGGTGTGACCCCGGACGGCCAGACCATGAACGTTTCCACCGTTACCGCTGAAGTCAGGCAGTACGGCGGATGGGTGCCCATTACCGACACGCTGCAGCTGACCGCCATTGACAACAACATCATCACTGCAACCAAGATCATTGCCAGCCAGGCGGGCCGCACCCTGGACACCATCGTGCGTGATGTGCTGGCGGGCGGCACCAATGTGATCTATGCGCCCAAGATCGGCGAAGGCGGCGCGGAGACCGCTGTGACCAGCCGCGCCACCCTGGACGCGACCTGCCAGCTGACCAGCGACCTGATCGCCCGTGCGGCCACCCAGCTGAAGGCCATGAACGCTGACCCCATCGGCACCAGCTTTGTGGGCATCATCCACCCTTATGTGGCCTATGACCTGCGCCGTGACCCGGACTGGATCGATGTGCACAAGTACGCCCAGCCGGACGAGATCTACAACGGCGAGATCGGCACGCTGCACGGTGTGCGCTTTGTGGAGACCAGCGAGGCAAAGATCTGGAAGGGCACCGGCTGCCCGACGGGTCTGGCCGTGTTCAGCACCCTGATCCTGGGTGCCCACGCCTACGGTTCCACCGAGATCGAGGGCGGCGGCCTGGAGCACATCGTGAAGCAGCTGGGCTATGGTGACGACCCCCTGAACCAGCGCGCATCTGTGGGCTGGAAGGCACACAAGACCGCTGAGCGCCTGGTGGAGCAGTACATGGTGCGCATTGAGAGCTGCAGCGCACGGTACAGCGCAACGGCTGAGGCGAACTAAGGGGAATGTTCTCTTTGGATGGCGTACTCTCTCAGACGCTGACGGGGCTAAACACC